>Ga0080004_1097279_pt1 | contig 96379 bp, 108 predicted proteins | sample WasSprMetagenome_FD_69207 | JGI IMG/M metagenome (GOLD analysis project Ga0080004, IMG submission 69207) | Sulfidic aquatic microbial communities from Washburn Spring, Yellowstone National Park, USA - WS (SPADES assembly) (version 2) | ecosystem: Environmental > Aquatic > Thermal springs > Hot...
CTTGATCCATTTAAAAGAGAACTTAGACCTATAAGAACATTAATGAAAAAATTATTTAAGTTATTTGATTTCAAAGCCAAGTTTTGTTAAAATTTTATAAGCATCTTTAGTAAATTCAACTCTTGGTAATCCTATTACTGCTACAATTATTTGTTTAATTGGATATTTCTTTTATGTTCAATATAATATTTTGCACATGCTTTAAATGGTTCCGGTTCAATTTTATCTAAAGTTTTTTCAATAGTCTCTTTATCAATATTATATTCTTTACCTCTTATTACAAAACTACCAATTACACCAATTATTACTTAAGTAATTTATAGACTTAATAGCTAAGGTATATTCTTTAAGTAAATTTATTAATAAGTTTCTTTTTTCTCACTTAAATATCACTTAGACTGATAAAAATATATAGATATTCATGCTTCTTTATGAAGTTTTCATCTTATCTTATGATATAGCAATACCATATAATAAATTATCTATGAGATCTCTATGTCCCATTATGTAGAGAGAAATAGCTATTTCTACTGCATTTTCATCTATTTCAGCAATATTTAAATCTCTCTTTATAAGATTTAATCCTTCTTTTAAAGTACTTAAGTTCTCCTTTTTAATGATTTTTACAATTTTCCAAATAGCCTCTAAGATACTTAATTCACTATAAAAACGCACTATTTCTTTTAATTTTGGAAAGTATCAATAATTATCTTATCTGTTGTAAAACCAAGAAATGGTAGAAGAAATGAGGTATCAAGAAGTATTTTGAAGTTTTTCTGCTCATATATGCTTTCCTCTTCAAAGGTTATATGTCCTACTTTAGGACCATTAATAGCAAACTAAAATGCATCTCTAATAGGTTCTATTATAATTTTATCTCCTCATTATAAATTCTCAACTTCGTTCCTTCTTTTATTCCAAGCTTTTCAGCAATACTCTTTGGTATGGATATAAGTCTTTTCTTTGATACTTTTACTTCAAAAGATTGTAAAGAGCTCATATGCTCAGCCAATATGTATTAGCTTAACTCATTACTATAAACTTTACTAATTATCCTTTAGCTAGATAATTTCCTAAATATATGACGAATAATTATATAGAATAAATCTCTTAAAGAGAAAATTGAAAATATATATCTCAAGCAGAATGGATAGCTTTTTAGCTTTGTATATTAAACAAAAAATTGCAAATTAATGAATTATTTTGTTTGATTTTTATAAAATTATTTTTCTTGAACAAACTAATTTCATATTATTTGCATTCTATGATTTAAGAATTCAATTTAAGCAATTTTTGATATTAATGATTTAATTTTCCTTATGAATTTTATTATAATTACACCTAAAAAAATTAATGGATAAGCTAATATGCATATTCCTCCAAGAGGACATTGTGCACATGAAAAGCCACATGGTATAGAAAAAAGATAGGTTATAGGTGCTACTGATGCTGCAAGTATAAATGCCCAGATATATCTCATCTTATTGATGATTTTAATTTTTATTTTATTTAGTAGCATTTTCTTTTCCCCATTTCATAGTTAAAGCACCTGTTGGACATATGTTTACACATTCCTTACAATTAATACAAAGAGCAGTTTCTACAGAATGATCAGATTTTATAGCCCACATTGGACAAACTAAATTACATTTCTTACAATGACTACACTTATCTTTATTATAAGTTATCCTATAAAATCCAAGTTTTGCTCCTACTTTATACAATAAATTAGAGAAAGCACCAAGAGGACAGAAGAAAAGACACCATCCTCTACCACCATATGTAAATATACCTCCAATTATAAGCCATGATATTAATACTATGATGCTTGCAGTACCCCAATATTCTATACTTCCATATGTAGGTAATAACCATCCAAAGATTCCAGCTGCTAAATTCTGCAATATTGTAGAAGCACAAAATCTACAGCATATACTACCTATCCAATCACCAGATAGTTTTAATCCTATAAGAATATAAATTGTTATATATCCAGCAAAGAAGCCATATCTAAGTGCTGATGTTATGTTTGTATCCTTTATATGTATTCTGAATTTATTTGGTAATGGTATTATTCTGCTAATAGCTTCGCTTACAGCTCCAACAGGACAAAGCCATCCACAGAATATTGGGCCAAGGAATAGAGATAATCCCAAAACACCTATAATAAATGCTGTCATCTCAGGACGAGAAATGAGATAATTAACTGCTCCTCGAAATATCCAACCAATTGGCATTCTTAAACAAGCATAATGAATACTTGGTTCAGCTAGATTTCCTGTAATCCAAAATTCAAGACGAATAAGAAGTGCAAAAGGAGATACAAGAAGCAAAAAGCCAATAATAAAGGATATATAGCGCCATTTATTCTTTTTAAGGATTTCAAATCTATTCATTAGCTACCACCTCTCATTAATTCTCCTCTTACTATTTCAATTGGAATAAATGTTAGAACTTCTCCTGTATTAGCATCTATCAATTTTACACCTCCTTGATATATAATAGGCTTATTCATGAGCTCAGGAGGAATTTCAAATATCCAATGGAAAACAAGACCATCTATTCTCTGTCCTGGCATAAGAGGCTTGGTAAATGTATGTGTTTTTTCATCAAAAGGAAAGTTTGCACTTACATCCCATTTAACTGGTAATGTACAATTTATAAGCTCAATTCTTAGTATAACTGGCTTCTTTCCATAATTGTATATCCAATGTGTGCCAATTTCTACTACATTAGGATTAAAGAATTTCTTTAAAGGAGTAAAACGATCAATATCAACTTTTATTGGAGTAAGATTTATTGGAGGTCCAGGTCCTCTTAATACTTTTGGTTCTGTGATATTACCTGCTGGAACTGCAAACCAGAAAAGAGTAGGTTCTGTGTTACTGAGAATTACTCCATATACTCCTGTGCTAATAGTCAATAAGAACATGAAGAGAAATGCAATGACTACTTTTTTATTCATATGCTCACCTTATTTTTCTTGAAAATGAGAAAAATTTAAGGATAATGGAATTGAATTCTTCTAAATTTTCATATAAAAATATAAAACAAGAGAACTGAACTCTTCTAATTTGAGATTAAAAATATATAACTCCTTCAATTATTAGAATCTAATTTATTAATTCAGAAAATAATTTTGAGCTCAATTGGAGGCAAATTAATGGATCAGCAAATCATTGAATTACATGAAAATCATGAGGCTCTTCGTGGAGGAAAATATTATTTTATTATTGAAAATAATAGACTTATTCATATATCACATTATGCATTAAAAAAGAAAATGAGAAAGAGACTTAATTTATGTTGTTATTATATTGATTTCAATAGAATAAAAAATAAGAAAATAATGGAAGTTATTTCCTATAGCAAAAATGGATTATCTAATAATGTTTACATATTTTCTGCTGAGGATTTATTAAATAAAGAAATAAATAAAAAAGAAGAACCAATTAATATTATAAATAATTATGAAATTGTATATTTAAGAAGAAAAGAAAAGAAATTCTTAGATGAATGGAATAATTACTATAGACCTATGTTAAATTATATTAGAAATGAAAATAAATGGAAAATAGAAGTTGCAGATCTCATAAAAATTCATATAAATAATGATCTTAAATATCCAATATCATTTTTAATACCTTACAATAAAAATATTAGAACTACATCACTTAATGTAATTACTAAGTTAATTCATCAAATATGGATTATTACAAAGATATTAAAGGAATTATCAGTAGAAGACCCATTAGAAAATTTATTACATTTAAAACAAGGTTCTAGTATTCCTGTGGCAATAATTGGTAATTATGCAATGTGGTATGAATTTAATTTAGGTTTTAATAAACTATCTGATATTCCTTTAGAGCTGAAAAATATTATTGATAAGGCAGTAGAACTTAAAGAAAAAGGATTAACAAAATGTCTAAGATTAAGACCTGATGTAGTATTTACATATGCTAAAAACTATGAGGAATTTATTCAAAATCCAATCGTTAAACTTGTTATAGAATGTAAAAATTCTGATTATAGACTTTGGGAAAAAGATGCAGAAATTCAAGTAAAATCCTATGCAAAAATTTTCACTCCTGAGCATATATTAATAACATCATTGAAATCAGTACCTAATTATGTAAAAAAGCGATTATTAAATCAAGGCATAGAGATTATAGATAATGTATATCCTGGAGGATATGGAGAAAAGGAATTAATAGATTATATTAAGCATATAATAAATAAATCATAAAAGACTTGAGTTTAAAAATATTTTTGAGGAATATGTGTAGATTATTTGGATTATATGCTAATAAGAATGTTAATGTGAATTTCAGTTTTTATAAAGCAGATAAAAGCTTAGTTAAGCAATCATATTTAAATCCATCAGGCTGGGGAATAGCTTGGTTTAATGAAGAGAAATGGAATTTATATAAAGAACCATGGCCTTTATTTAAATCATATAGAGCTGAAGAAATTGTAAAAAATGCTTATGGAAAAATAATTATATCTCATGTGAGATTTGCTACTCATGGAGAGGAAAAAATAGAAAATACTCATCCATGGTTTTATAAGAATTGGATCTTTGCTCATAATGGAATAATTTATGATGAGTTAATTAATCTTATAAAAAGTGAATATAGAGATTTTGAAGGAGAAACAGATTCAGAAAAGTTATTTCACTTAATAGTTCAAGAGATTAATGAATTAAATGATCCTATTGAAGGAATTAAAAATGCTATTAAAAAATTGAAAAATATTAAATTTTCATCACTTAATTTTATTGCTAGTGATGGGAGAAATCTTTATGCTTTGAGATATGCTATTGAAAGAGAAAATTATTATACGCTTTATTATACAAAAAGGCCTAAGAATACACTTCATTTATTATCTAAAGATACAAAACAATTAATAGAAATGAAAACTGCATATGAAGAAAAAGCAGTAATAATAGCATCTGAAAGAATGACAGAAGAAGATTGGGAGCTTATTGAAAATAGAAATCTCATTATAATAGATGAAAATTTAAGTGTAAAATTATTATCTATTGATTAAAATATTTTCAAATATTATTGAAATAATACTAATATAAAACTCCAATATAAAAACTAAGCTTAATAATTAAAAATTTTATTATTTTTAATGGGTCCGTAGTGTAGTTTGGATAGCACATCGGCTTCCGGAGCCGAAGGTCAGGGGTTCAAATCCCCTCGGACCCGTTATTATTTTTAATTAATTTTAATTAAAATTACATAAAAGATAAATATGGAATTAATAAGAAGAATTTGGAGGTAATATTTTGGATAAATGGGTATGTCAAATCTGTGGCTATGTCTATGATCCAGCATTAGGAGATCCAAGTCAAAATATAAAACCTGGGACGCCTTTTGAAGAACTTCCAGAGGATTGGGTATGTCCAGTATGCGCTGCTCCAAAGTCTATGTTCACAAAATTGACTTAATTTTTTATTTTTTTAGCATGCATATTTGACAATTTTCAACTTCAAACATAGGATCAAATGTTTTATGTATATTACATAATAGACCTTTACTACGAGTAATTTGACATATTTTACAAAATTCTATAATGAAATCTCTATGAGTTAAATTTTTATTAACAAGAGAATCTACTATTTTCTCTACTAATTTTTTAATTTCCACATCTTCTTCTAAATTTATAGATTTTCCACGCATTTTTCTAATATAAAGACTTATAGCTGATTGGCTTACGCCTAAAATTCTTGCAGCTTCAACTTGATTTAAGTTATATTTTGTTATTAAATATTTAGCCATAAGTGCTCTTAATGATGGTAATAAGCTTTTTACAATAATCTCACATAATGATATCATTTTAATATCCCTCATGTAGTCTATGTATGGAAATTAATAAATATATTTTATTACAATTGTAATAATGTGGTAAAATGAATAGAAATGTATTAAAAATAAAAGAAAATGTCTATTGGATTGGTGCAAGAGACTGGAATCGTAGAATTTTTGATGCCTTAATACCACTTCCAAAAGGAACATCTTATAATGCATACCTTATTATTGGAAATAAATCCAAAGCTTTAATTGATACTGTTAATCCTGGCTTTGAAGAAGAGCTTGAAGAAAAAATTAGGAGCTTAATACCATTAGAGGATTTAGATTATGTTATTATGAATCATGCAGAACCAGATCATGCTGGTGCTATACCTTACATTATGAAAATTGCATCTAAAGCCAAGCTTATAACCTCAAATAAAGGTGCAAAAATGGCTCAAATATATTACAATATTCCACAAGAAAGGATTATTATTATAAAAGATAATGATACTATAAGTCTAGGTGATAAGACCTTACGTTTTATTGAAGCTCCTATGCTACATTGGCCTGAGACTATTTTTACATATCTTGAAGAAGATGGAATATTATTTCCATGTGACTTCTTTGGTGCTCATCTAGCTAATGGTATCTATAGTGATGAAATTGAAGATTATTTAGTACATGCTCAAAGATATTGGGGTGAAATTATGATGCCCTTTAGAATAATGGCTCAAAAAGCTTTAGAAAAGATTGCTAATCTTAATATTAATATTATTGCACCAAGTCATGGTCCTATTCATAGAAGACCTGAAATAATATTAAATGCTTATGAAAGATGGGCTTATGGAGAAACTAATCAAAAAGTTACTATAGCTTATGTTAGTATGTGGAATAATACTGATACAATGGTTAAACAAATAGCTGATACATTATTATCAGAGGGTATAGAAGTTACTTTTCATAACTTAGTAGTTGCAGATATAGGTGATATAGCTAAAGATCTTGTAGATTCAAGAGCTATTGTTTTAGGTGCACCTACAGTTTTAGGAGGAGCACATCCCTTAGCAGTTTATGCTACATATTTATTAAAAGCATTACGTCCACCAATAAAATTTGCTATTATTTTAAGTTCTTATGGTTGGGGAGGAGGGGCAATAAGACAAATTCAAGAGATATTAAATGGTTTCAAAATTGATATTGTGGGAACATTAGAAATTAATGGTCCACCAACTGAAGAAAACATACAACAAATTATTAAAATTGCTAAGGATTTAGCTAAAAAAATTAAGGAGGGATAATATGGGAGGATTTACTGAAGAAGATCGTAAAAAAGTATTGAAAGATATATTAAAGCAAATTCACATGGGCATACCAATAGAAAAAATTAAAGAAAATTTCCAAAAGTTTCTTGAGAATGTAAGTCCATCAGAAATTGTTGAAATTGAACAAGAGCTAATTAGTGAAGGTATATCAAGAGAAGAAATTCAAAGACTTTGTGATCTTCATTTAGCAATTTTCAAGGAGCAATTAGAAAAACAGAAAATTGAAATTACTCCAACAAGTCCCATTGGTATACTTATTGAAGAGCATAAAATGCTTCAGCAAATTACTGAAAAACTTATTATATTAAATGAAAAAATTCAAAGAGCAGAAAATATAGATTTAGTAATTGAAGAATTATCACAAATAAAACATATTTTAAATGAACTTATGGATGCTGAAAAACATTATTTAAGAGAGGAAAATGTTCTATTTCCAATATTAGAAAAACATGGTATAACAGAACCACCAGCAATAATGTGGATGGAACATAATCAACTCAGAGAAAATAAAAAACAACTTAAAACTCTAATTGATAATTCTACAAGAATAAGTTTTTCAGATTTTAAGGAACAACTTAGTAAATTAATAAATAGTATAAAGAGTGTTCTAGATGCTCATATATACAAGGAGAATAACATATTATTTCCAGTAGCACAACGTGTAATTACAGAAAGGGAATGGATTGATATAAGAGAAGGTTTTGATGAAATTGGATATTGTTGCTTTACACCACTAATAGAAAAACCACCAATAGAAAAAATAGCTAAAGAAGAAAAGTCTGAAAAGCCTATGGATACTTTACAATTTGATACTGGAAATTTAACAAAGGAAGAAATTGAAGCAATTCTAAATACCTTACCTATAGATATAACTTTTGTAGATAAAGATGATACTGTAAAATTCTTCAATAAAGCAGAAAAGCGCATATTTGTAAGAACAAAAGCTATTTTAGGTAGAAAAGTACAACTTTGTCATCCACAAAAAAGTATACACATAGTTAATAGAATTTTAGAAGCATTTAAGAAAGGAGAAAAAGATGTAGCAGAATTCTGGATAAATAAGGATGGTCATTTGATTTATATAAGATACTTTGCAGTTAGAGATAAAAATGGTAAGTATTTAGGAACAATTGAAGTAACTCAGGATATAACAGATTTGAAGAAAATTGAGGGTGAAAAACGTCTATTAGACTGGAAGGATTAATTTTTTTAAGGACCAATATGACCTAATTCAGTTTGACAAATAACAGTTTTAAGACCTTTTGATCTTAAAATTTCCCAAATTTTTGCCATTTCCATAAAGCTTGGTCTTGAAATTTTTCTATTTCTAAATTCAGGTCTATAATCAAGTATACAAATTTGAACTTCTGGATCAATTTTATAGATTTCATCACCAATTTTCTCAATTTCTTCAATAGAAATAAGTTTTTTATTATATGGAATTCCAATACCAATAAAAACTTTATCTTTATAATTATCTATTAGGTATTTAACTGCTTCCCATGATGTTTTATGATATTTTTCAGCAATTTCTCTATCATTTATTCCTGTTATTTTCATAAAAGTATCTAAGTGATATCCTTTTAAATCAGGTCCAATATCTGTCATTCCTGCTTCTACTAGTTCATCAATATAATCTTTTGTTAAAATTGTAGTATTTGTATCAATATGAATTCTTGCTTTTTCATCTTTATTTAATCTTTTTAATTCTTTAATATATTCAATTAACCATTCTCTATTAAGTGTACATTCTCCTCCTGATATTGCCATTCTATCAATTCCATAATTTAATCTATATTTAGTCATTATAATTGCAGCTTCTCTTGGAGTATAGACTTTTTCCTTACTATTATAAGTTATCATCCAATTTTGACATTGTGGACATCTTAGATTACATCCACATGAAAAAACTGCAATTTCAATATAACCTTTTCCTTTAATCCACCATGGAGTTCCTACTCCTCCAACTGGATGAGGAATCCAATCATCTAAACGTCTTAAATTTTTACTAATTTTTGTTTTAATGTTCATTCCTTCTTCAATTTTTGTTATACATGATGGCTTAATTTCTCCATTTACTTCTACTGCACAACAATAACATCCACCAGTACAACATGGAGCAAAAATATCTCCTTCATTAGGAAATTTTGAAATTTTATATCCTAATAATTCAAGTGTTTTTAAAATTGTTATATTCTCTGGAACATAGAAAACTTCTCCATTAATAATAACTTTTATTTCTCTTTTTATTTCAGATTCAATTAATTCAATAGCTTCATTTGGACATGCTAAATAACAAGCCATACAACCAATACAATTAAATTTTCCAGGACATGAAATAATATCTTTACAAATATTACAATTTAAACATTTATTATTATTTCTTATTGCTTTATAAAATTTCACAATAAAAATATAGTTAAGTAAAATAAAAAATTATACTGTTTATTTCATCTTCGACTAAAAGCAAATGTGATGATAGTATTAAACCTTGAGAAAAGTATCTAAATTCTAAGAAGCTTGTGCTGTTAATTTCAATGCTATATGATTTTGCTCTAGGTAGTAATGTTACTAGGAAGATGTGAATAAGGAGAAAGTTTGGATAATGAGAAAGCCCATAGATACAATGAATAAACATGAAGTAATGAAAATGAATATCTAGGAATAGATTTGTTAGTTTTTATTAACTTTCTCCTAATAATCTTAGGATTTTTTCAGGAAGTTTTCTAACATCATCAAGTGCAATATATCTTGTATATTCTAAATTTTTGAGATTTTCAATTAATCTCATTACATTCTTCATATTATATCCAAAAGCAATTGCAATCATATCACAATATTTCTTTAAGGAATTGATAATTTTTTTACATTCGTTTTCAGTTCCTTGTGCAGGCTCACCATCAGTTAATGTTATGAAAATAATTTTTCCCTTTGTTCTTAATAAAAGAGGTTTAATAATTTTATAAACATCAGCTAATGGAGTTCCTCCAAAGGGTTGTATTTGTGCTAATCTTTTTGCATTAATTTTTGTCCATTTTTCTTCAAAGGATTTTATAAGATAGACATGTGTATAACGATCATTAGTCTGTCTATCTCTATATTCTGTAAATGCAAATATTGAAAATTCTATATTCAATTCTGATAATGCTTCAGCTAAGGCTATACAACATTTTTTATAATTATAATGATGACCATATATACTTGAGCTATGATCTAAAAGTATTATTATTTTATAACCACCAATTTTAATTCTTTCCTCATCAATAAAGAATTTTTTATTTTTTGAGATATAGCTTTCTAAATCAAATTCACCAGTATAAGAGTATACTTCCTTCCATCCCTTTCTCAAATTTCTCAATTGTGATTTTAAATGATTGATAAGCTCCATATCATAATATTTTTGCTCATCTTCATATAGTCTCTCTGGTATTATTATTTTTGGAATTACTTTTGATTCTATGCCTTTATGACCTTTTTCTAGTCTTTTTTCTTCTAATTTTATTAATTCCAATTCTTCTTTTATTATATTATCAATTTTTAAAATTTCTTCAATTATTTCTTCTTCAATTTCTTCAAAATTTCCTTCTATATTGTTTTTAATTTCTTTTATTGAGGCTTTTTTTGAATTATTTATTTTAATATTTTCTTCTTCAAATTCTTCTTTTTCAATTATTTGATTTTCAAATTCATTTTTCTCTTTAATCCAATTTTCTATTATTTTTTCTAATTCATTTTCTGAGATTTCTTGTTTATTGGTTTTTGAAAATGATTCAATTATAGAAAAATCAAGTTTTTCAAATTCCTCTATTCCAAGAATATTACATACATTATAAGCAATATCAAATACATTTTTTCCTTTTTTTAAAGCCTTTCTTGTATATTCTACAGCCTTAATAACTCTTTTGATCCATTCTTTATTTATTTTATCTATATTTTTTATTGCTCCAAAATTCATTGCTTGAATATATGCTTCAATTATATTATTTGGAGTATTTGCTAAATAATAATAAATTGCTTTTGAAAATTTTAATTCCTTATCCATGCCAGGGTATAATTTAATTCCTTCTTTTTCTATTCTATAATCTTCAATAATATTAGAAATTAAAAGATGATTTGATAATCTATAATATGAATCATAATAATCTATAAAATTTTCACTCCAAAAATTTGTTAATAGTATATGCATTGCTTCATGCCATAATGAAGCTCTCCATAATCGATATGCAATAGTAATATCTCTTGATGGAAATTTATCAATAGTAGGAGAGAAAATAGAATCATTCATAATTATATAGGGATATTTAATCTCTGGAGATAAGACCACATTGATATCATTATTTTCACTCCAAACATGAGCAAGAAATTGAGCAATAGGAATAATTAATTCATTTCTTATTTCTATTCACCCCATAAGCTTACAATTAAATCTCTTACTTTTTTTGCTTCAATATCCCCCCATTGATAATAAACATTAGCAAATACTATTTCTGCTGCTAATTTTGGATCTAAACCTGATGATAATAGCTTAGCAAAAGCTATTGTTTCTCTAATTGATGGTGAATAATAAATATCTTCAACTTTTGCAGCTTCTCTTAATTTGTTTGCAAGAGTAATTGCTAATTCTAATTGTCTTTCATCAATAGGATTATTAATATACATTTTTACTATTCTTTTTTCAATTTCTATTGGTGGATAATCAAGATGAATTCTTATGGGAAATCTTGAAAGTAATTGTGGTGGCAATTCTTTGGTTCCAGCATGAGATAATGGATTTATTGTAGCAATAACAAACCAATCAGATTTTGCTTTAATTATAATCGTTTCTCCTGCTTCTTTTAATACTATTTCTCTTCTATCATCTAATGCTTCATCAAGTCTGAGCAAAACATCAGGTTCTGCACTATTGATCTCATCAAGATAAAGAAGAGCTCCTTCTTGCATTGATTTTGGTATAATTCCTAAGGCAAATTTTGTTGATCCATCTTCTAAAATTGTTGATCCAACTAAATGACTTTCTTTTGTTCTCAAGCTAAAGTTTATTGAATATAATGGTTTTTTAATTATTTCAGCAAATTTTCTCACTAATGTTGTTTTTCCTGTACCTTTTGGTCCAATAATTAAAACAAAGAGTTTTTTCTCATAAGCTTTTAATAAAATTGGTAGGGAATTATTCCAATCATCATAAATAATGTTTTTTGGAATATAAGAAGTAAATTCAAATAAATCCTTATTTGATTTTTTGTTTTTGAAAATTTTAATAAAAGTCCTTTTAGATTCTTTATTTTTTATCATTTCATTTATTCACAAAATAAAAAATAGTATCAAAATTTATAAATTTTAAAGAATTTAACTTTTTAATTCTCTTAATATTATATCTTTAATTTCTTCTTTAGTTGGTACTCTTCCTGAAAATACAATTTTATCATTTATTACTACTGCAGGTGTTGTAGTAATACCATATTTATCTGCTTCTTCTGAAAATACTGAAATATGTTTTACATCTACATTCAAATTTAATTCTTTTACAACTTCTTTAACTATTTTTTTTTCTGTTGCTTTACATCTAGCACATGGAGGATCTGAGCCAAATACTTTTATTATACTCATATTTCCACCATTTTTTATTTATTTATTTATTATAAATATTTTTTAAAGTAAATTTCCAAGTAATAGAGATATAAATGTTGATATAATTATTATTGAAATAATATAAGTAAGAGATTTCTTCCAGCCAAATATTCTTGTTATTGCCATCATATTTGGTAAACTTAATCCAGGATCTGTAAGTAATAATGCCAAAGCAGGAGCTTTTCCCATTCCCAATCCTAAGAGCATTTTAACAATAAGAGCATTTTAACAAAAGATGCTTCAGTCATTGTTGAGAAATAACTTAAAGCACCAATAATATCTGCTAATAATACAGAAGGCAAATCATTTCTTCCTAATGCTATTTTTATCCATTCCTCTGGCAATATTGCACCAATTATACCAATAATAAATACTCCAATAAGTAATAGAGGAAATATTATACGAACAAACCATAAGGTTTCTCTTAACCATATTTTAATTTCTTCTGAATTAAAAAATAGTTTTGTATAAATAATCGTAGGTATTAAAATTATTGAAAATATTAATAATTTTTCTGAATAAGGCCTACCAATACCTAAATAATTAGGTAATAAAAGAAGAAGAATTAGTAAAAATATTAAACCAATAAATTTTTTACTCTTAATTATTTTATAATCTTTCAATTCCATAGTTTTAGATATTCTTGCCGATTCTTCTCTTCTAAATACATATACCATTATTAATCCTACTAAAAATGATGTGGATAAAGCTGCAATAATTCTCATTATTGCAAAATTCAATCCCAATATACTACCAGTATAAGTAATAGCTAAAATATTGAGTGCTGGAGCAGTCCATAGAAATATAAATGCTGGTCCAATACTACTTCCTCTTTTATATAAACCAGAGGCAATAGGAATTATAGTACAAGAACATACTGCTAATCCTATACTTGTTATTGCTGCTAATGGAAATGATATTATTTTACTTCTTGCAGATCCTAAATATCTAATTACTACATCTTTTGAAAGAAATGTATTGATTGCACCTGTAATTAAAAATGCAGGAATTAAACATGTAATAACATGTAGTGCAATATAATCTATTAATGAGTTTATTCCAGCCATTATAATATCAATTAAGTTCATAATGATTAAAAATTTAAGCGATTATTTATTTTTATCTTCTAATAATTTTAATTCTTTCAATTGTTTTAAATATAATCCAAGATAAGTATAAATCAATAATTCCTTGTCCTATGTTCATAATGGATACATAGACTATAAAACCAATAATTGAGCCGAAAAATAGTGTTTCAATTGCTTTTTCAATAGGAATCCCAAAAAATAAAGGAATTGCCCAATAATAATTTAAAATTATAGCAATTATACATCTTGTAATTATTGCTAATAATGATGCAATAGTATAATTAATCATTGAAGTATATTTTGATGAGAATTTTGAGATTATCCATAATATAATTATCATTGATGTACTACATGTAGTCTTCATTACTGCACCTATTATAACACCATAACCAATTGCAGTTAATATAATGAACATTCCTAAGGATACAAATAGAGCATATTTTATACCAAAAATAAAAAAAGTAATTATTAATGGTATGGCAACAAAATCAATTGACATACCCCATGGTGCTCTTAATGGTACTAATCTATTCATAATTTCCAATATTAATGTAAGAGAAATCATAAATCCAGTAAATGAAATTTTGAATAATTCTAATCGTTTTTTCATATGAGAATAAAAATGTTACTTAAATTTAAGAGTATCTACTTATTTTTGAGTAAAAAATTTTAATAAAAAATTATTATAATTATATCTTATGATAATTGCAGAATTTACTGTAATACCAATGGGAACTGGAAGTACAAGTGTAAGTGATTATATTGCAGAGGTATGTAAAGAAATAAAAAATTCTGGATTAAGATATATGGTAACACCAATGGGAACAATAATAGAAAGTGAAAATTTAGATGAAATATTTAATGTGATAAAAAAAGCTCATGAAGTAATGGTAAAAATGGGAGTAAAAAGAATTGTTACAACAATAAAAATAGATGATAGAAGAGATAAAGAAAGAAAAATGGAAGATAAAGTTGAAGTATTAAAACAAAAAGGAGTAATTTAAAGACCAATTAAAAATGGTGTTATGAAACTCTCTATAATAGCCGCAATTAGCAATAAAATTAATGAAATATAAATCCATTTTATTTCTTTTTTTAATATTTCAATAATTTTATATTCTTTATGTTTAATAAGCTTCATAATTGTATAATATCCAAAACGAAAACCACTTGATGATGCAATAACTAAAGCACTTAATTCAAATATTCCATGAGGAGCTAGTGCTTTAATTGCAATATCTATAGGTAATATTGATGCAATATAACCAGTCATAAATCCATTTAATATAATTACAAAAATTGGTGAAATTAATAATATGGGAGATAAGAAAAAAGCAATAAAGACAACTAATGTATTTTTTAAAAATAAGAAAATTACTGTAGAAATATTATAAGGTTTATATAATTCTGCATAAGGTTGTAATATTTGATAAATAATAGATTGCTCAATAGGAATTTTTGCTTTTGGAATAAAATAACCATAAAGCATAGTTATTATTAATAAAATAATAGGAATTAAAATTGATATGCGAAATTTCTTCATAAGCAAAAATAATAAAAATTATAAAAATATATCTTTCTAATCATGAAAGAAGATATTAGAAAAGAAATAATTAAAGAAAAAGTTGAAGATTTATTATTAGAAAAAGATTTGAAGGTTAATGAGCTTGTAAATAAATTTAAAAATTTAGGTGGATTCATGGCACCAAGAGTTTATAGAGCTGTAGAAATTATGAAGGAAATGACTTCAAGTAATTCTACAAATTTCCTATCATTTACAGGAAATTTAATTGCAACAGGTATAAGAGGGGTAATATCTCAGCTTATAAGAAAAAGAATATTTCATGTGGTAATAACAACTTGTGGAGCAATAGATCATGATATTGCAAGATCTTTTGGTGCAAAATATTCATGTGGAGAATTTGAATATGATGATGTATTTTTAAATAAAATAGAGATCCATAGACTTGGTAATGTATTAATTCCATTAGAAGATTATGGTCCATTAATAGAGAAAATAGTAAGAAAATATCTTCCAGAGATTATAAAAGATAAAGAAGAAATTTCTCCAAGTGAATTATTAAGAGAATTTGGTAGTAAAATAGAAGATAAAAATTCTATTTTGAGAGCAGCATATGAAGCCAATGTACCCATATTTGTTCCAGGGATTATAGATGGTGCTTTTGGAACAAATTTATTCTTCTATTCTAAAATGAATAAATTAAAATTGAATTTATTTAAAGATATGGAGATTCTATTAAATATTGTTTTTGATTCAAAGAAAACTGGTGCATTAATAATAGGAGGAGGTATAAGTAAGCATCATGTAATATGGTGGAATCAATTTAAAGAAGGACTTGATTATTGTATTTACATAACAACAGCTATGGAATATGATGGTAGTTTATCTGGAGCAATGCCAAGAGAAGCAATATCATGGGGAAAAATCAAGCCAACAGCAAAACATATTGCAATAATAGGAGAGGCTTCTATAATTTTACCATTAATTGCATCATGTATAATCTAAGATAAAAAATAAGAAATAATGAAAAATTTTCATAGAAAAGATTTATTCAAAATTTATTTCTTTTTCTTTTTCTTCTCTTCTTTCTTAGCTTCTGGTTTTACTTCTTTCGACGTACTAAATCCCCTCTATTGAATTATTAATATTGTTTATTGCTTATAAATTTATCTATAGGTATTTATTAAATTTTAAAAGATGAATGAAAATTTTCCAAAAGAAAATGAAGATGGAAATATAGAGTATAAGCTTAAGATAGCTCAAACTACAAAGGATAGATTAGAAGAATTAGCATCTCAAATAAGATATAGACTTGCTGAAAAAGGTGGTGAAGCATTTTATATATTAGGTGTAAGTGATGATGGAGAAATTATTGGATTAAATGATGAGGAAATTAATATTTCACTAGAAAATATTAGAAAAGCTGCAGAAATTGCAGGTGCTAAAGTAAATATAATAAGAGAAGCTCAAGGTAAAAAAGGAAAAGTATTAGAATTATTAATTAGAAGATCTAAAGATCAATTGCCTATACAAATTTCTATTATAACAATAGGACAAGCAGATCATGGAAAAACAACAACTATTGGAGCTCTAATTACAGGAGAATTAGATGATGGTGATGGATTAATAATGGAGAAAATAGCAAGATATAAGCATGAAGTTTTAATGAGAAGAACATCTTCTGTAACAGAAAGAATAATGGGATTTGATGAGGATGGAAATATAGTAAATTATGTATTACCATGTCCATTGGATGAAGCTCAAGTATATTTGAATAGCTCTAAGCTTATATCATTTATAGATATTGGTGGACATGAAAAATATCTAAAAACTGCAATAAGAGGATTGTTATCACATAATCCTGATTATGCAATGCTTATTATTGCAGGAAATACTGGAATTTCAACAATGACAAAAGAACATTTAGGAATTGCACTAAGCTTAAAAATTCCAATATTTATTGTTATTACAAAAAAAGATATTACACCAAGTGAAGTACTTTCTAATAATATAGAAAATTTAATAACATTATTAAAATCTCCAGGAGTAAATAAAATTCCCATAATTATAGAAGATATAGATGATATTGCAATTTCTGTAAGAAATATGAAAGGAGGAAGAATTACTCCAATATTTATAATTTCTAATAAAAATGGAGAGGGATTAGACTTATTAAGAAAATTTTTAAATTTATTACCTCCAAGACTTAGATGGGAAAAAGAAATATCAAAACCATTTTTAACATATATAGATGAGAAATTTAATGTTCCAGGTGTAGGTAGTGTTGTAGCAGGATTAATTCTTCAAGGATGGATTAAAGTAAATGATAAAGTATGGATTGGTCCTTTTAAAGATGGAAGTTTTAAGGAAACAAGAATAAAAAGTATACATGCAAAAAAAGGAGTTTACATAGATAAAGCACAAGCAGGAAATAGTGTAACATTTGCTATAACTGATATACCATATGATGAAATAGAAAAAGGAATGGTATTATTAGGCCAGGGAATGCCATTAAAAGCCTATAGGGAATTTGAAGGAGAGGTTTTTATTCTTCATCATCCTACAACAATTAGATTGGGATATGAGGCAGTATTTCATATTCATTCCATAAGAGAGACATGTAAATTAATTTGGAGTTCAAAAATTCCATTAAGAACAGGAGATAGAGCAAAAATAAAAGTAAGAACAAGATTTCATCCAATTTATATAAGGGAAGGGGATAGATTTCTTTTTAGAGAAGGAAGAGCAAGAGGAATAGGGGTAATAACAAAATTAATTACATAGAAGTTTTTCCACCTATAAAGTCTTCAAATAATTTTCTTGATTGACTTACTGAATATTTCACTGGTGGATTTTTAAAGCCATAAGCACATATGCTTAATATACTACCAGATAATTTTCTTTCTAAAGCTAATTTTGTTGCTCTTATTATATCAAGTAATATACCTGCACCATTTGGACCATCATTTGTTCTAAGATATATGTCTATTATTACATCTGAGCCAAGACAATTCCTTCCTTCTATATAGAAATAACTTGTTCTTCTATCCTTCATAAATTCTACAAAATCAGAAGTACCTGTTGTAATTTTCGAATCCTTTGGTAATAAATTTTCTATTATTTGTGTTTTAATATTTCTTTTTTCTTCTTTTCTTTCTTCTTCAAGTATTCCATAGGCCTCCATTGATCCTCCAATATCAAGTTGATAAGTTTTTTCAATTTTTACTCCTCTTGAATTTAAAAATTCAATTAATCCTAGGTGAAATACAGTTCCTCCTATTTGGCTCATTAAATCATCACCAATTAGTGGTAAACCATTTTCTTTGAATTTATTATTCCAATTGATATCTGAGGCAATTTTAGTTGTTGTACAATTTATAAAAGCACATTTAGCTTTAATTGCTTTTTCAGCATAAAATTCACTTGCCTTTTTAGCACCAGTTGGTAATAAATTTACAAGAATTTCTGCATTTATACTTTTTAAATAATCTTCAATATCAACTGATGGCTCATTACTTACAATTATTAAATCTTTAAGTATTCCACTAGTCCCATCTAAAACTTCTCCTTTTACTACTTTAACATTCATGTAAGGAACATCAATAAACTTTTTTGTAACATTTGGCTTTGAAAATATAGCTTCTGATAGATCTTTTCCTACTTTTCTTTTATCAATATCTATTGCGCCTACAATTTCTATATCATATGGTTTATATCCTCCAATATCCATATGCATTATTCCAATATCACTATTTTTGTAGAAATTAATTGCTTGAACTAAAGAACAGCAGCAATTTCCTACTCCTACTATTGCAACTTTAATACTCATTTTTTTCACCTAATATTAACAAAAAATTTTAATATTTATATTTGTTTTACAAATATTAAAAATTAAAATTAATGAGAATTAAAATGAGCTTAGAAGAAATTAAAAAAGAAATTATCGATATTAAAAAAATGTTAGAAGAAATAATGGTATTACAAAAAGAGATATTAGAAAGATTTAAAGAAGAAAGCATATCTGAAGAAATTCCATTAGATGCTTCTCTTCTTTTAAGATTACCAGATCATTTAAGAAAAACAATGATGGCTTTAGCAAAGCTTGTAAAAGCTAAAGCTGATGATGTGGCAAAGATTACAGGTAGAGCTAGAGCTATAGAAAGTGCTTATTTAAATCAATTAGCAAGAATGGGTTATGTGAAAAGAGAGAGGATAAAACGTGAAGTATATTTTTCAATAATAGGTGGTGAAGAATGAAGAAAATGATAACTATACATTCTTTTAAAGGAGGAACTGGAAAAACTCAATTATCAGTTAATATAGCAACTATACTTGCTAAAAAAGGAAAAAAAGTTGCATTATTTGATTTAGATTTAAGAGCACCTACTCTTCATGAAGTATTCAATCCTAAAAAAGTAAAATGTTATATAAATGATGTATTAAGTGGAAATATTGAAATTAATGATTGTATGATAGATGTTTCTGAAAAAATAGGAGAAAAGAATAAACTCTATGTATGTTTTGCAAATTCTTCAACAGAAGCAATTAGAGAAATGATATCAAGAAAAAGAAAATGGGAAATAGAAGCCTTAAAGAAATTACTTATTATTAGAAAGAAATTATTAGAAGAAATGAATTTTGATTATATTATAATAGATACAAGTCCTGGTATTATTTATTTATCTATAAATGCAGTTGTTGCAGCAGATTTACCTATTTTAGTTACAACATTAGATGAATCTGATGTTAATGGAACAAATAAAATTGTAAGAGATTTATATAAAGTATTTGAGAAAAAACCTATGATAATAGTAAATAAAGTATTGAATACTAGTGAAGAAAAGATGAAATTATTAGATGAATTAAGAAAAGAAAGTGAGATTATAGGAATATTACCATGTTTTTGTGAAATTGGAATAATGAAGAGATCTTCTATTTTTGTAATTGAAAAACCACAACATCAATTTACAAAAATGCTAGAAGATATTGTAAATAAAATTATTTAACCATATTTTTTCTTTATTTCCTTAACTTTTTTAATATAATCTTCTAATTCTTTCTTTTGTTTTATGCTTTCTGGTAAGGTTTCAGGAAGTAATAAAATTACAAAAGTAGCTAAAAATAGAAATATAGTAATAAAAGAAAATATTTGCTGAATTAATAAAGGAAATTCTATTAGATAAAATAATCTACATATTACTACAATTATAAATGAAATTGCAACATAATAAGATCTTTCATTTATTGAACAAATATCCCCCCATATTACCATCATAAATAAAATAGTTAATATACTCCAAGGAATACTTGCTAGAATTATTAATCCCATTAAAGTTTCTCCAAATAGAGAAATAAAAGCATATAACATACCAAGAAAAGCATATGAAAATAGTAAAAACCATCTTCTTCCATATTTATCAATAAGAATTCCTACAATTAACATAAAAATAATTGAAATAAATACCCCAATATTTTGAAGATTAACAAATTTTTGATGATAAAAAGAGTAAAGAATACTTCCAGAAGTTGCATCAATACAAGCAAAAATAAGCCATAATAATAAAAAAGATAATTTTAATGAAAATTTAGTTTTTGTATAATCTTTATAAATAGTAAACTCCTTTGATTTTATTTTCATTATGAAAGCAATTAATTTAAGAAAAACAATTAAAAAAATAAAATAATGAACATTTAAAATAAATAATGAAAATAAACCAATTAGAAAATATGTTGTAAATAAAATAATTCCTGATTTTATTCCTCTATCCTCAAAATTTGTAATATTAATTACTGATGATAGTGATTTAGATAAATTTAATCCTAAAGAAATTGGACCAAATATACATAATAAAATCTTTTTTAATAGATTATCAGGAATAATAATTAATAAAACAAAAGGAATAATAAGAATATCAAATATAGGATGAAAAGGAATTTTATTTAATGAGCCTAAAAAAATCACTAAAGAAATAATTATATGAAATGGAATAAATATATCATAACCTATAAATTTAAAATTTGAAAGAATTATGTAAATAACAATAATATTTATTATTGCATATAATACATGGGATTGTCTTAATATTGAAATATTTTCTAGATTTATTTTCACATTAAATAATAACACTTTAATTTAATATTAGTTTTTGTTTAAATAATAATTATAACAATAAAATAAAAATAGAAAAGTATTTATATTAGTTTAACTAATTGTATTTGTGTAGAACAGAAATACAGGTGAAAATATGAAGAAATATAATCCTACTCCAATAAGATTTTGGATTCCAGTTCCTTAAGATTTAAAAAGTGATAAAAGTAATGAAGGATTTTTTAATTTACTTGCTTCTACTTTTGCCTTTTTAATAAGAGAATTAATAACTCTCTTTGTCTTTCCAAAACTTTTATTTTTTCTTAATTTTAGCTTCAAATTATTAATATCTTCTTGAGTTATGGAATTAAATAATTTCTGTAAAATATTTCTGAATTCAAAATCTTTAAGTGAAACTACTATTGGAAATGGTAGACTTTCCTTAGTAATTCTTGATATAAGCTCATAATCATCATAAAATGTATCTTCTATATCATCTCTTAATATAGCAATCATTCCTAAATAACGTCCAAATCTTCCAAGAGAATTTATTTCTTCTTCATTTCCTCCACCTATAATTCCTCCAATTTTTGTATAACATTCTACATCTGCTGCCTTCATGTATATAATTTTAAGATATTTTCTTGGTGTAACATTTAAATTTCTTATTAATTTTAATTCTTCAATTTCAGCACTTCCTAATTCAAAAATTCCATTTCTTATTACTTCTAATATCTTAATTGATTTTTCCTTTGGTAAATTAATAAGAAAATTATGAAGATTGATTAATCCTCCCATTAAAAGAGAATCTCCAATTAGTAACGTTTTCTGTAATCCATACTTTCCTAATAATGTTTTCTTCATTTTTTTAGTTCTAAAATATGAAGAATCAATAATATCATCATGAATATCAATTCCTCCACCTATAAGAACAAAAGATTTTGCTATAGGATATATATCCTCAGGATTTCCTCCAACAGATTTACATGCTAACATCATTAAAAAAGGTCTTGAATAATCCTTCCATTTTTTAGAAAAATTCTTTATAATTTTTCTTGCTTCAGAAGAATAAACATAGGGAATAATATCATTAAAAGCAGATTTTACTATTGGTTCTCCAAAATTTTTAATCATTTCTTCAGTTTTCATTTAAATCACAATTTTATTATCTATTTTTTATTTTAAAAAATTTAATAGGAAAATAAATGATAGAAAATAATGCTGTGTATATTGTTAACACAAATGAAAATTCATAAAATATAGAATTCTCTATTACAAACCAGTAATAATTAAAATACCAATGCATTAATATTGCTGCATCAAATCCATATTTTACTGCACAATAACCTATCATAATTCCAGCAAAAAATGTAGAAGGAAATTTTCCAATTTCCCATATATTAGATATTAAATGAGCATAAGAGAAAATAAATGAAGAAAGAATTATTAAAAATATTTTAATTATATTTAACCATTTATCTTTTACATTATAAAATCCTGGCTTGAATATAGCGATAATAAAATTATTTGTATATCTTTTTAATAATAAATAAATTCCAATAGGAATAAGAATAGGAATCAATCTAAATCCTATTTCTTCAGATATTACTGCATATGATAAAGATAATAATGAAATTAATGGATCAGTATAAACAGGTCCTCCTATACCAACTCCAATGGTTTCTTCAAATTTATGTATCAACAATATTATTATAAAAGTAAATGATGAAAAGAAAGGCATATTAATTAAAAAATTTCTTTCGCTAAAAATTCCTTCTTTTATTAATTTTGTAATAGGATATTTTTCATAAGAAAAATAAGATATTAAAAAGCAAATAATGAATATTATGTAAATAATAATTAACAATTGCCATAAATTAATCTCTATTGGTATTTTTATTGAATAAAAATATAATAAATTTAATTTTATTGTAGAAATGCTTTTTGAAATATTAAAATTAATAAAGCTAATGATTAAAATAAGAGAAATAATATAAGTAATAAAACATAAAAATGATAAAATTCCATAGATTCTATTAAATAGCTTAAAAGAATAGTCTTCCAATTATTACTCCCTTTTTATCTATTATAAATTCAACTCCATTAAGTTTTGGTATTTTTAATATGAAATCACGCTCAGTAACAATTCCAATAGGCTTATCATTATATGCCACAACTAATGATCCTATATTATTAGAATTCATAATTTTTACTGCTTCAGATAAATCAACTTCAGGACTAATGGTTTTTGGATTTAATGATGCAATTTTTAAGGCATTTATTTCAAATGGATTTAATTCTTTATTTATAATATCTTCAAAATAATTACTTGCCATAAATCTTATTATATCCTTAATTGTTATTATTCCTACTAATTTATTTTCGCTTACTATTGGAATTCTTCTAATATCTTTATCTAGCATCAAGCCTACTACATCATTAATTGTTGATTTTATATCAGTAGTTATTAATGGCTTTGACATTATTTCTGATACTCTTATAAATGTTTGTACATCTGAAAATAATTTAAATAAATGTCTTTCAGAAAATAATCCCCAAATCTTCATTTCTTCATCTACTATAGGAATTACACCTATATCATATTTTGCCATAATTTTCATTAAATCTGGAATTTCATCTGTTATCTTTCCAATAATTGGTCTTTTATTTACTATAGGCTCAATAGTTTCCCAAAGCATATTAAAGGATTTTTTTCTTATATATCTTAGAATATCTTTTACAGATAATAAACCATTAATTTTAATTCCATCATTTGAAATAATTGCATGTCTAACATTTTTTTCACTTAATAATTTTATAGCATCTATTATTCTTGTATTCATAGATAAAATTAATGCTGGAGGATGACGAGCAATTAATGTTACATACATTATAATCACTTTCAGTTAAAAATAAAGCTAGTTATACTATATATTAATTATGTATTTAATACTATATGATATAGAAGGGAAAAAAGATCCACATGGAATTAGAATAAGATTAGTAAGAAGATTAAAAAAATTAGAAGCATTTCAATTACAAAAATCATCATGGATTATAGAAAAAATTGATGATAAGTTATTAAAATTAATAGAAGAATTTAGAGAAGCAGGTGGTTCAATAAAGATTTTAGAATGGCTACCAAGAAGTTTAAGTGAGATTATAGGTAAAATAAGGAAAATTGCTTTGGTAATAACATCAGTAGAAATTATATCAGAAAAATGGTATGAAAAAATAAGTAATTTACTTAGAGAGAAAAATATAAAATACATAACAATTCCAGCTGGAAGAGAAGTAGGAAAATTCTTTTTAAAAAATGTAGATAAAAGCCTAAGTAGAATATTAGATGAAGTTTCCTTAATGGATATTGATGGTATTATTATATTAAATAATGGAAGGAGTACAGAGAGCGGAATAATCTATATTGCACAAGCAATTTCTAATACAAAGATATTAAAGAATTTAACAAATTTTCCATTAATACATATAGAAAGAATAGGAAGAAAAGATGGTAGTATTATAATTTGGAATGGAGGAAATAATGAATTAGTTAGTATTATTAAAGAAATGACTGGACTCAATGTAATAAAGCCTAGTATTGAATTAATGAATATTAGTAAAATGGGATCAAGAGAAATAAGAAAAATACATTGTGCAATGCCAGGTGATAAAATTATAGTAAATGATATTTGTATTGGAATTTGTTTATCAGATCAAGTATATTTAATAGCTGAAAATGGAAGAATTATTGATATTATGGGAGGAAAATTGAATAAAAAAGCAGCAAATAAAATTTCTTTTGATTCTATTTCAAAAGTTATTATTAAGACAATAAGATAGTTATTTTATTGGTGTTGGATAGGATATCATACATCTTATTGCTGTACCCTTATTTGTAAATATGTAAAGATAATAATCTGCACCTTCTGGATCTAATTTATAACCTGCTCCTAATGGAATTTTAGTTGAAGTATTGGTATAAGCAATTATTGGTTGAGAGAATTTTGTAGAAATAATAGTAATCCATGCTTGAATTTTAACAAGACTTGCTCCTTCTAATATTAAAGGATCTCCTTCATTATATATTGTAATACTCATTATAATATTATTTCTTCTATCTATTTCTATATCTAAAATTTTTACATTTTTTTCCAATGGTATATTTTCATATGGTTTTCTAGCATAGAAAAAAGTAAAAGAAATAAGAGAAATTCCCAATATTATTAAAATTATTATTATTATTATAATTGATTTTCTTATTTTCATAATATCACCTTAATGTACTGGTACTGCAGGACTCATTACTTGTATAATTGCTGGAATAAGTACTACTGTTCCTAAAATAGCAAATCCTAATGCTAATATTGCAAGCTTTCTCATTACATTTGTTCCAACTTCTTCTATTTCTTTATATTTTGAAGTATAGCGTTTTACAACAAATCCCCATATGGTAAAGCATATAGAAAGTCCATACCCAGAGATTACTGCAATAAATAAAGGAGCATCATGAAAAATAAAGCAATATGGACATGGAACTGGACTTTCTGCAGTGAATACAACTCTACAACATGGTACAACAACTGGACTTACTGTAAAATAAAAAGCTAAATCAAGAAAAACATCAATTACTATTAATGGTATAAAAGCAAGAAATAATTTAGATAAAGATTTCATTAATGGTGCTCCTTTTACTCTTCTATTTATAAGATCTAAAACAAGCCAATTTCCATAGACTAATAAAACTATTAGCTTAACTCCATTATCTATCCAAGACCAAGGTGCTCCAGCTTGATTTACTCCAAATTGACACATAGCACCAGGAATTAGTGGAATTAAGCTTTCATTTGTTGCCCAGAAAAGTATACTTGCAATAATTCTAACTATAAATAATACCCAAATGACTGTAGAAATAAGATAAAAAGTTTTTTCTAATTCATATTTTTCTTCAAGTGATGCTTTTGATATTTTTTTAATTATACTATAAGCTTTTGGTCCAGCATATAGCATTAATACTACTCCAGAAAAACCAAGTATTATCATTATTGCAGTTAATGGAGTCCATATCATTTTTTTCACTTTGTAGTAGTTGGAGTAGGTTTAGGCTTTACTAATTTCTTATATGTAAATGCTCCTACTATAAGAATTACTATTCCAATTACAATTATGCTTGTAATAAATGCCATAGATGGTGGTACATATGCTATTCCTTTAGCTTTTAATCTTGGAAGAGCTTGATCTATAGTTAATACTGGAGTATTAGCTGGTAATTGAGTCTTAAATACAGTTAATGGATTCTTATCATTATATCCATATTTTAATAATAATTCTACTGAAGTATCATTAATTGCTATTCTATTACTACTACAACTATTAGTAATTGCTGCTCCTAAGAGTATTTTTGTTGTAGGAGGATCAACACTTACAACAGTTCCATTTCTTATTTCTATAATAATTTTAGGAGCTGAAGTTCCATACCAACTATCTAATGCTTCTATGTGAACATTGGGATGTGCTGCAACTGATCTTAACATACATCCTGGACAGCATGTCCATATTCTTTGATTTTTATCTACATCAATTAATTTAAAGTTTGCATCCATTTCTGGTGTTATAAGCATACCACAGGCCTCACATCTTGGAACTCCATAATATGTATAGTAATAGTACACACCTATTCCTATTATTACTATAGCAACTACTGCAAATATAGCAAATATTAATTTCTCCTTCATATTTAACCCCAATTTAATTGATAAATCTTAAAAATATAAGAATAATGGAATTGACTTCTTCTAAAAAATTCTAAGAGCAATCCTTAAATAAAAAAGTAAAAATAAGAAGAATGAGGATAAATGAAGATAAATCTATCATTTATTTTCATATTAATGTCTATAATATCAATATCTGGAATATTAGCAGTAGTTGGAGTTTTTCTATATACACATCCATATTTTAATCCTCTTTATAAGCAACCATTACCAAAGGGTTGGATAGATGAAAGAACTTATGTTTCTAATAATTTTACAATAAAAAATGGAGAAACAATTAGGGATATATTTCAATATACAGGAAGTGGTGGACAATCTATTATGATTCTTGGAGTTCAACCATTAGTTGTAGAGAAAAAAGGAAGTATATTTATAAAATTTAATGGAATACCATTAGGTGAAAGCTATATTGAAACAACCTATGTAGTAAATACATCTATAGCTTCATGTTGTTTTGTTACATTAATTCAAGCAGGAGTAGATAATGTAATGGAGATAGAATCATATGGATTTGAAGGTCTATTAAGATATCTTATAATATTACCAACTAAATAGGTGATATTTATGAAAAAATCAAGAATAATTCCAATAATGAGTATAATCTTCACATTATTACTAATATTAATTATTATAATAAATCAAGTACAATGGCAAAATCATGAATATTATTATGAATTGAGAAGAACAATTGGATTACCAAGTATTGCTATTGGTACAAATTATGAAGGTACAAGAAATCCCTTACTTGACATATTTGTAAGAGCATTATATGATGTGCCAGGGGGTCATGATTATGTGGTTTCATCTAGTTTTATTGATACTCCATTAAAGTTAAAAGATTTTTTTGAAAGAATTCCAGGATTTAATATGACTGTAATGAGGGAAGGAAAATGATAAAAAAACAAAAAAATATCATAAGTTATGCTTTTGATTGTATTTTAGGATATAAAATGAGAACAATGGTAATATTAATTACTTTTCTAATAGCTACAACAATGATTTCCTCGGTTTTATTTGTAAAAGATGGATTAGAAAAAGAAGCTGAAATAAGCATAGAAGCTGCTCCAGATTTAACTATTCAATTTTTAAGAGGAGGAAGACTTGAGCCTATTCCTATTTCATATATAAATGAAATATCAAAAATAGAAGGTGTTGAAAAAGTTGTACCAAGAATATGGGGATATGTAGGAATTTCAAATTATGTATTTACAATTGTTGGAATTGATACCTCTAATATTTCTCCATTGGAAAATTTTGGATTAGAAAGTGGTCGTTTTATTAAGGAAGGAGATAGAGGAAAAATAGTTGTAGGAAAATTACTTGCTAATTTATTGAATTTAAAAGTTGGAGATAATGTAATATTTTTAAATGAAGCAATACAAGCAAAAAAATATCAAGTAATAGGAATTTTCTCTGATCAAACATCAATATATACTGCAGATATGATTATTATGTCAATTGAAGATGCAAGAGATTTCTTTAATATACCTAATGGATATGCAAGTGATCTTTGTGTTTACATAAATCAAAGATATAGACCATCAGATATTGCAGTAAAAATGTCAACAATTCCAAATTTAAGAGTATTAGATAAAGACTTATTATTGAGAGGCTATAAAGTAGCTTATGCAAGTAGGGGAGGAATATTTGTTACTTTATGGTCAATTGTTTTAGTTGCAGTTGCATTAATATCATTAAGTCAAATGATAGTTGTTGGACAACAATCAAGATTTGAAGTAGGATTACTTAAATCCTTTGGATTTTCAACATTAGATATAATTGAAGTAAGATTAATAGAAAGTCTTGTAATTGGATTTTTTGCATCTTCATTAGGTATGATACTAGGGTATATTTATTCATTATATCTTGGAGCCCCAGGATTAATAGATATATTACTAGGATGGTATTTCTTACCAAGAGAATTTAGAATACCTGTATTTATAAATTGGACAACAGTTTTCTCTATATATTCAGTTACAATATTTCCATTATTAATAGCAACAGTTGTACCTGCATGGCTTAATGCAATAACAGATCCTGATATTGCTATGAGGAGAGGAATTGCATGATTGAATTAAGAAATATAACTAAAATATATAATAAAGGAAAACCAAATGAGGTTATTGCTTTAAAAGATATAAATATGAAGATAAAAGAAGGAAAAATTACTGTTCTTACTGGACCATCTGGATGTGGAAAAACTACACTTTTGAGTATTATAGGACTAATATTGACTCCAACATATGGTGATGTAATATATAATGGAGAAAATGTTACAAAATATTCTGATTATTGGAAAACAAAATTTAGAAGAGAAAATATTGGATTTATATTTCAGCATATAAACTTACTACCAGGATATAATGCTTTAGAAAATATTTTACTTCCACTTTATTCTATGGATTTAAATCCTATGGATTATATGGATAGAGCTATGGAATTATTATCAAGATTAAAAGTTTTAGAAAGAGCAAAGCATAAAGTAGAACAATTATCAGGTGGAGAACAGCAGAGAATTGCATTTGTAAGGGCATTAATTAAAGACCCAAAATATATACTTGCTGACGAACCTACAGTATTTGTTGATGAAGAAACCTCTCATATAATTCATGATATAATGGAAGATTTAAGAGATAGAGGAAAGACAATTATTATATCTACTCATGATCCTGAATTAATAAAAATAGCTGATGAAGTTTATAGATTCACTTATGGAAGATTAATTACTTAGTTTTAATTTTTCTAATAGTTTTTCATAAAGTTCTTCATAAATTTTTAATCCTTGAGATAAAGCTTCATCTATGTTTAAAACATTGGATTCAACATCATTCATTAATTTTTCAATATAACGTCTGGTTTCAGGTGTTACAAGTCGATTATCTACACTACTCAATAAATTAATTAATTGTTCTCCTATTTCACTTAAATAAAATTTTTTACCTTTTTTAAAGCTATATCCTCTATCAACTATTAGATTTGGATAATCTGCTCTTGTTGCATCTGTTCCTATGGAATTTTCTTCTAATAATTTTAATAATTCAGATTCTGTAAGTCTAGATGGAGGCTTTGTCTCTTTTTCTTCAATTTTTATATCAGTTACTGATAATTTATATCCTGGATATAATTGTGGTACATAAAGTAATTTCTTTGGCTCAAAATATGGAAATATATTAAAGAATCCTTTATCAATAAAATACTTTCCTGTAGCACTTAATATTATTCCTTCTATATCAGTAATAATTTTCCATTTGTTTAATTTTGCATCCTTACCTAAAATATTAGCTAAATATCTTCTAGCTATATATTCCCATATTTTTCCTTTTATATCATTTGAATAATAATATTCAGTTGGATGAATAGGCGGATGAGCACCATCATTTTTCTTACCACTAACTGGACTATAATTTTTCATATCAATATATTTGCTAAGAGGAGTCTTTGATAAAATTTTAAGTATTTCTTTATGATCTATTCCAATCCACATATTTGTTTCAGTTCTTGGATAGCTTATAAAACCATTAGCATAAAGTTCTTCTGCAATCTTCATTATCTTTGCACCACTAATATCAAATATTTTACTAACCTCTTGAAGCATAGAATCGGTATCAGTAGGTAATGGCTTATGAATTATCTCCTCAGTCAATTCAAATTTTTTTACAATTAAATATTTGAAATTCTTAATAGTAGAATATATTTCTAATGCCTTTGATTTATCTTTTATAGTATCAGTAGATAATTTTAATTTTTCTCCATTTATATTAACAATAGCAGAAATAATCCAATATTTTTCTGGTTTAAAGTTTCTTATTTCTAATTCTCTTTTATATACAAACCATAATGTTGGTGCTTGACATGAGCCCCAAGAAACTAATTTACTATTAAATTTTCCTGATAATGTTAATAATCTTGTATAAGCTGCACCTGTAATAAGATCAAATTTATGTCTAAATAATGCCTTCCAAACCCAATTCCATTTCAGATCATATTCTAATTTCTTCCAAGAATTTATAATTTCAGATGATGTAACACTATTAAATCTCATTCTTCTAAAATCAATATTGCCCCTTAAATTTTTAGAAGTTAATAATACTTCATAGCCTATTAGCTCTCCTTCAGGATCGTTATCTGTGGCAATAACTATTGTACTATTACTATTTTTAATTTTATTTTCCAATAGATAGTAAGTTTCTTTATCTCTTATTTTCCAGACAATTGGAGCTTTAAATAGATCTTTTGGATTTACTTTTCTCCATGCATTATATTCATTTGAGAAATCTAATTCTAAAAAATGTCCTTTTAAAGCTACTATATTTGATATTCCTATAATATTTTTAATCTTAATTGCAACAGAAGGCTTTTCAGTTACAACCAAATAATCCATTAATTCACCTAATAAAAAACATATTATTTATCTAATTCAAAAGCACTATGTACAGCTTCAACTGCTTTTTTCATATCTTTTTCTTCTACTACAAATGAGATATTAAGTTCTGATGATCCTTGTGCTATCATAAGTATATTAACTCCTGCTTCAGCTACTGCAGTAAATGTCTTAGCAGCTATACCTTTCATACCTCTCATTCCTTCTCCAACTATGGCTATTACAGCAACATTAGGAATTGCATATATATCTTTTATCATATCTCCATTTCTGAATTCAAGTTTAAGTGCTTTAAGTGCTTTTTCTAAATCTGATTTACTTACTACCATGGAAATATTTGCTTGAGAAGAACTTTGTGATATCATAATTACATTTATATTATTTGATGCAAGTGTAGAAAATACTCTTGCTACAACACTAGGAATACCTATCATTCCAGCTCCTCCAGTATAAATAATACTAACATCTTTTATAGCAGCAATAGCTTTTACTTTCTTACTCATATCAGGTTTTTCTCTTATTATAGTACCAGGATTTGATGGATTAAATGCATTTTTAATTATTATGGGTATTCTCTTATCCTGAACAGCTGTAACAGTTAATGGATGAAGAACCTTGGCACCAAAATATGCCATTTCCATTACTTCAGCATAGGAAAGAATGGGAATTGTTTTTGCATTAGGTATTAATTTAGGATCTGCAGTCATTATTCCATCAACATCCTTCCAAAGCCAAACTTCATCAGCATCTAATGAAGCTGCTAATATTGTAGCAGTATAATCAGAGCCTCCCCTTCCTAATGTTGTAATAACACCATTACTATCTTGTGCAATAAATCCTGTTACTACAGGTACTACACCTGCTTTAATAATTGGAAGTAATTTTTCTCTTACCATAATTTCTGTTAAATTCATTAATGGTCTTGCATTACCATAATTACTATCAGTTATAATTCCTGCTTCACCACCAGTTAAATCAATTGCTTTTATTCCTTTTGAAATAAGTGCACCTCTCATAAGTGGAGCAGAAAGTCTTTCTCCAAAGGATTGAATTAAATCCTTTGATCTTGGAGTTAATTCTCTTAAAAGAAAAACACCTGTTAAACATTGATCTAATAAACTTATTGTAGATTTTATTTTTTGTTCTATTTCATTAAGTATTTCTCCACTACAAATTTTTCTTGCAGTATCAATATGACGTCTTTCAAGTTCTTCAATTTTACTTCTAACTTTTTCTATTTCTCCAATTCTTGCACATTCAGCCATGTAAATAAGTTCATCAGTTACATTTGACATTGCTGATACAACAACTATAACTTCATCGCCTTTTTTCACTCTATCTACAACAAGATTTGAAGAATGATCTATTCTTTCAGCACCATCCATGAGATTACCGCCAAATTTCATTACAATTCTCATAATATTCATCTCTTGATTATTTTATATTATATTTTTCGCTTTTAAGAGTTCAGCAATTAGAATTGCATTACCTGCTGCTCCTCTAATAGTATTATGACTAAGAAGAATATATTTTATTCCATTATCTAATGCTAATTCCTCTCTTATTCTTCCAACAACAATAGCCATTCCCTTTGCTCTTTCAGGCTTTCCAGAGAGTCTATCAATTCTTGGCTGAGGTCTATCAGGTTCTTCTCTTATAATTATTGGCTGTAATGGTGCAGTTGGTAATGAAAGCAATTGTGGTTCTCCTTTAAAATTCTTCATACAATATTTTATATCTTCAGGTGTTGCTTTTTTAATAGTTTCAAGAAAAACTACTTCAGTATGACCATCTAAAACACATACTCTATGACAACTTGCTCCTATTTTAATATTAGCAAATTTAAAGCCATTTTCATATTTTCCCAATATCTTGAGTATTTCCTTTGTTACTTTTTCTTCTTCATTTTTTATATAAGGTATTAAATTATCTAATATTGCCATAGATGGTACTCCAAAATAACCTGCACCTGATAAAGCTTGCATTGTTGATACTAAAACTCTTTTTATACCAAATTCATCATGTATTGGCTTTAAGGAAATTGCAAGACCAATTGTAGTACAATTAGGTCCTGTTACAATTATTCCTTTTCTTTTCCTTTTTTGCTCTTCAATTGCAATAATATGATCACTATTCACTTCAGGAATAACTAATGGTACATCAGGATCCATTCTATGTGCACTAGTATCTGAGACTACAGTAAATCCAGCTTCAGCCATTTTTAATTCAATATCATATGCTACCTCTGAAGGAAGAGCTGAAAATATAAGTTCTACTCCTTCTTTTTTCATTTCTTCAACTTCAGCAGGTAAAATAGTAATATCTTTAACATTCTCAGGGATTTCATCTTCAATAATCCATTTTACAATTTCTCCATATTTTTTTCCTACAGAAGAACTTGATGCTGAAAGCACTGAAATATCAAACCAAGGATGATTACTTAATAATCTTACATATCTTTGTCCTACCATTCCTGTAGCGCCTAGTATTGCTACTTTTATTTTATCCAATTTAAATCACCATGTAATAATGATAGTATATTTTTAAAAATTTAAACTTTATTTTTGGAAAATATTTTAATATTTGAAAATAGATTATTGAAGCTTTAAGGGTGTAATTGATGAAACATATAATAGCAAAGAATTCACCTGGAGAGAAAGTATTACTATTAGGTAATGAGGCAATTGCAAGAGGAGCATTAGAATCAAATATAGAAATAGCAGCATCATATCCAGGTACACCTGCTTCAGAAATAATAGATACTCTTTCACTTATTGCAGAAGATATGAATATGCATGTAGAATGGTCTACTAATGAAATGGTTGCTTTTGAAGTTGCAATTGGTGGTGCTATATGTGGAAAAAGATCTATGGCATCTATGAAACATATAGGGGCAAATTGGATAGTAGATCCATTAATGCATGTTATTTATCATAGCCCAAGTGCAGCACTTTTAATAATATCAGCAGATGATCCTTCAGGTCATAGTTCTGCAAATGAACAAGATAATAGGTATATGGCAAAAATGGCAGAAATTCCAGTTTTAGAACCATCAAATCCTCAAGAAGCAAAAGATTATGTAAAAATTGGAGTAGAATTATCAGAAGCTGTAAAATTACCTATTATGATAAGAATGGTAACTAGAATTTGTCATTCTAGAGGAGTAGTTACATTAGGAGAATTAAATAGAAGTATTAAAAAACCAGAGTTTCATGATAATTACTATACTGATTTTATATTAGGAGAAGGAATAGTTGGACCTATTGCAATACCAAAAATGCATCAAATTCTACATGATAAACTAGAAAGATTAGAAAAAATAGTAGAAAATTCATATAAGGATAAATTATTCAAAGAAGAAAGAATTAGAGGAGAATATGAAAATATAGGAATCATATCATCTTCTGTTGCTGTAAACTATGTATTAGATTTTCTAAAGCATTACAATTTGAAAGTAAATTTATTAAAAATTGGAATTGCAAATCCATTTCCAAAAAATATAGTAATAAATTTCATAAAGGATTTAGATAAAGTAATTGTTATAGAAGAAGGAGAACCATTTATAGAACAAGAATTAAAAGTTATAACAAAAGAAGTAAATCCAAAAATAGAAATTTTAGGAAAGCTTACTGGTCATTTGAAGAGAACTGGTGAATTAGATCATTCTATTGTAAGTAAGGCTTTATCACAATTGTTTAAAATTCCAATTAATGAGGATTATAAAGAAAAATTAGAATTTATTGAAGAGGCTTCTAAACTAATTATATCAAGAACTTTAACAATGTGTGCAGGATGTCCGCATAGAGCATCATTTTATGCAGCAAAAAAAGCATTAAAATCAAAATATATTGCCATTGGAGATATTGGATGTTATACCTTGGGAATAAATCCTCCATTAAGATTTATGCATGATGTATTTTGTATGGGAGGAAGTATTGGAGTTGCTAATGGTGTTTATCAAAGTAAAATAAACATACCAGTAATCGCAACAATAGGTGATTCTACTTTTTACCATGCAGGAATTCCAGCATTAATTAATGCAATATTTAATAAAGCAAATATAAAAATCATGATATTAGACAATTATGTTACTGGAATGACTGGATATCAACCTCATCCAGGTAGTGGAAAAACTGCTACTGGTGAAGAAACAAAAAAAGTAAAAATTGAAGATATTTGTAGGGCATGTGGAATTGATTTTATTAAAATTGTTGATCCCTATGATTTGAAAAATAGTATAGAAACAATGAAAGAAGCAATAGAGCATCCAGGACCTGCTGTCGTTATATTCAGAAGGTTATGTGCTCAAGTAAGAGTAAGATTAGCAAGAATGAAAGGAGAAAAAATTATTCAATGTAAAGTGAATGAAAAATTATGTAATGGATGTAAAGTCTGTATGCTAACTTTTGGATGTCCTGCAATAGGATTTGATGTATTAAAAAATAAAGCATTTATAGATAAAACAATTTGTACAGGATGTAATGTATGTATTGATGTATGTCCTAATAAAGCAATAGAAAGAATAGAGTGATGAAAAATGGAATTCAATATTATTATATCAGGTGTAGGAGGACAAGGAAATGTCAGAGCTGCTCAAATATTAGGATTAGCAGCATTAAAATCAGGATATGATGTTAAGATTACAGATGTTTATGGAATTGCACAAAGAGGAGGTTCTGTAGTAAGTCATGTAAGAATTGGAAAAAATATATATTCACCATTAATAGAGGAACATAAAGCAGATATAGTATTGGGATTAGAACCTATGGAATGTTTAAGAGCAACAATTAATTTTTTAAAAATAAAAGGAATTGTTATTATTAATACAAGACCAATATATCCAGTAGAAGTACTTATAGGAAAAGCAAAATATCCTGATGTAAATAATATAGTTTCATTAATTAAAAAAATTGCTAAATTTGTATTAGCCTTTGATGCTACAAAAATAGCAGAAGATATTGGATTGCCTATAGCAACTAATATTGTATTAATTGGTGCTTTAATTGGATTAGATGTAATTCCATTAAAAAAGGAATTATTAATTGAAGCTATAAGAGAAAGTATTCCATATAATATAGAAGAAAATATAAAGGCATTCAATGAAGGATTTTCAATTGGATTGAAGGAAAAACTTTCGCTCAACTCTCTCCTCTAAAATTTTTCAATTAAATAAAGATTTTTATTTATTCTTTAATAATGAATTTTACTGAAAATGTTTAAATCTAACTCAAACATTTTTTAATTTGGGATAAATGTGACATATAAATATAAATTAGAAGATGTAGAAGGTATAGGTCCTGCTACAGCTGAAAAATTAAGAGCTGCAGGTATAACTACTGTAGAAGCTCTTGCAATTACTCCAGTAAGAACTTTAGTTGAAATAGCTGATATATCTGAAGATAAAGCTGCAGAAATAACTCAAAATGCAAGAAATTTATTAAGTATAAGATTTACAACTGCAAAAGAAGTATTATCAAGAAGATCTAATATAGGCTATATAACTACAGGATCAAAGGCTTTAGATAGTTTACTTGGAAAAGGAATTGAGACTCAAGCTATAACAGAAGTTATTGGTGAATTTGGTTCAGGAAAAACACAATTATGTCATCAATTAAGTGTTACAGTTCAATTACCAATTGAAAAAGGAGGACTTTCTGGTAAGGCATTATATATAGATACAGAAGGGACTTTCAGACCTGAAAGAATAGTTAGTATTGCAAAAAGTTATAGTCTAGATCCTGAAAAAACATTAGAAAATATAATATATGCTAGAGCATATAATTCAGATCATCAAATATTACTAGCTGAAGAAGCTACAAATTTAATTCCGAATGAAAATATTAGACTTATTGTAGTTGATTCAGTAATTTCTCATTTTAGATCTGAATATCCAGGAAGAGAAGTACTTGCAATGAGACAACAAAAATTGAATAAACATCTTCATCAATTATCAACAATAGCAGATATATTTAATGTTGCAGTAGTTGTTACAAATCAAATTCAATCAGCACCTGATGTATTCTTTGGAAATCCAAATAAACCAGCAGGTGGAAATATACTTGCTCATGGATCAACTTATAGATTATGGCTTAGAAAATCAAAAGAAAATAGAAGAATTGCAAGAATTATAGATTCACCAATGCATCCAGAAAGTGAATGTATATTTGCAATTACATCAAAAGGAATAACAGATGTAGAAGAAGATTAAATTTTCTTAAGTTCAGATTTAAGTTTTTTAGCTATAGAGCTTATTTTTCCAGAGAATACTTCATATTCACCATATTTAGAGTATAATTCTTTAATTGTGGCTTTAATACTTTCTTCATTATCTCCTTCAATTGTTATAACAATTATATCTACTAATAAGCCTCTAAGTAAAATATGTGAAATTGGACCTATAGATCCAATTTTATCTGGTTTTGCTGTAATTTTTGTTCCATATTTTTTTGATATTTCTTCTAAATCCTTTAATGTAATTACTATTCCTTTTTGCTTTAATAGATCATTTGGAAAGTAATATAATGAAGTTTTAATGCTCATAATTAATGATAATATTCTGGAAGAGAAAAACCTTCTGCTCTTAAAGAAGAAATAGCTTTTTGATAATATGTTAAATCTATTCTTGAAAGTAATAAAGCATAATCATTTTGTGACATAAGAGAAGGAACTAATAGTGAATAAAATGATTTTAAGAAATCATAATCTATATAAGCAGATACTGGATTTCTTGCTTTTCCTATATTTTCATCAATATAGAATATACTCTTATAAATAATTTCTATAGGTACACCAGGTAAATACTTTTTCACAAGAGGTAATGCTTCTCCAGGAGATTTATATGCAAAAACTTCAGCTTTTATAAGTGCTCTTATAAACTTAGTAATAACATCAGGATTAGATTTAATATAAGAATCAGAAAATACCATTAAACAACAAGGATAAGTTTTATTATAAACATTAAGATCCCATAATCCTATGGTTAAATTTCTATATTCTGCTAAAGATACATAAGGCTCCCATAATAATGAAGCATTAACGACTCCATTTTCTAAGGCTGAAAGAGCATCAGGTGGAGAGAAATATTCTTTTATATCTACTGTAATATTTTTGTCTGTTATTACTTTTTTGAATATAAAATCCCCTGGTACATATTGCACAGTACCAAGCTTCATTCCTGATATTTCCTCTAATTTTGAAATTTTTTTAGTAGATACAAGAGCTGTGCCATCAAGTGAATTTCCAGAAACAATTTTTATATCTAGTTTAGATATAAATGCACCAATAGCAACTGATGTTAATGGAGCTCCATCTATTTCTTTATTATATAAAGCATTAACCAATTGAGCAACAGAAGGATATTCTTTTAATTCTACTTCTATTCCTTCTTCTTTAAAATATCCTTTTTCATAGGCTATCCATATTAAACTATAACTTGCTGCTGGCATATAGCCTATTTTAACTTTTTTATGAGTTGGAAAAATAGTAGGAATAAATGATGATATTAATATAAGAGCAATTATTATTATGGGAATTATGAAATAAATTTTTTTCATAATATTTTCTATTAAAAATCATTTTTTATTTTTTTCCATATGCAAAAATAATAAATAACCCCTAAAACAATTCAATATTGTAATTAGGTGATCAGAAAACTTGAGTGAAATATGTCCGAAATGTGGACTGCCTAAAGATCTCTGTGTTTGTGAGGTAATAGTTAAAGAACAACAAAAAATTAGAATTTTCTTAGAAAAAAGAAAATGGGGAAGAGATGTTACTATTGTTGAAGGAATTGATGATAAGAATGTAAATCTTAGAGAATTAATATCTAAGCTTAAAAGTAAGCTTGCATGTGGAGGAACTGAAAAAAATGGTAGAATAGAATTACAAGGAGATCATAGAGAAAAAGTTGCAGAAATATTAATAGAAACTGGATTTTCACCAGACAATATTGAAGTTGAAAATTTGTCTCCTCCCCGCTCTAAAGGGCGAAGCTTTTAGTTGTAATTATTTAAAGTAATTAATTAATTTTTTATATGTTTCTTCTAAATGTTCAGATATTACTTTTGTTTCTGATAATATAGGCATAAAGTTTGTATCACCTAACCATCTTGGTACTATATGTAGGTGAATATGTTCGTATCCTGCTCCTGCTATTTTGCCAATATTAAATCCAATATTGAATCCATTGGGTGACATTATTTTCTTTATTGCTTTAATACAATCATTTAATAAATCGATCATATCATTCCATTCTTCTTTTGTTAAGTCTTCTATATTTATCACATGTCTATAAGGAGATATCATTAAATGACCTGAATTATATGGATATTTATTTAACATTCCAAATACATATTTTCTTCTAGAAAAAATGAAGTTTTTCTCGTCATTATTTTCCTTTGGTTTTTCACAAAAAATACAAATATCCTTTTTTTCAGTTAGGAATACTCCTCTCCAAGGAGCCCAAAGTATTTTCAATTTTCATCCCAACATTATACGATATAAATATACCTTTAAATCATTATCTATACATGAATTCTTTATTAAATTTAATGCTTCTTCTTTTGAAGAAAAATTCATACTATTTTTAGCTAATTTTAATGTTAAGTTTAAAAGAGAATTCTTTTCTATGCCTTTAAATATTCCCTTTTTAATATGAATCCCTTCTATAAAACCTCCAATTTCTTTAAACTTCTTAAAATCATTTATATTATTAGTTACTAAATATCCTCTTTTTTCATATCTTTTATCAATTTTTAGATTTAGATTTATTCCTGTTTCACATATAATATTCTTATAAAAAGATAATTTTTCATAAGGAATTGTTGAACCAAATCCAAGTTTTGGATATATTTTAAAACCTAATGAGGAATTAACAAAGGAATATGTTATCCATCCTTCTCCAGACATTATAGTACGTACAAATTCTATTTTTAATTTGGAATCAAAATCAAGCTTAATATTTTTTATATCCATTAAAATATTTTTACCATATAGTTGTGTAACATATGTGTTTTTAGTAATAAAAGTCATAGGCTTTTTTCCATATACTAGGTATATCATATCTGAAAATATTTTATGTAAAGTCATATCATTACTATACAAACGAATACAATACTTATTATCTTTACAATAAATTGAACAACTTGTATCAATTATTCCAAATAGTAATTTTTTGAAATCAATAATAGAAAATCCTTTTCTTAATAATTTTTTAACATATGAGGATGAAATATTATAAAACGAAATGAGAATTAGAATATAATTAATAGGTAGATAATGAATTAAAATTGGTTTAACTATAATTATATTATCTAATCCAAAATATTTCCAATAGCATATATAATTGATATAGAGTATGCTAATAATTGAGCCAATTATTATGAATATATTAATGATTTTAATATTATTCAGTTTTTCCACATTATTTAATTTCATATGGAAGCTTTTTTACTTTGCGATCATATATGACAATAGAATCATATGGATATGAAGAAATTATCATTATCTTTCCATAGAAATTATTTAAATCTTCAGTAGATGGGTTACTATTACCACTTGGATGTGAATGTGCTATACCAATAATACTTAAATCAAATGGTAACATAAATAAGGGAAAAGATGAAAAATTATCACCATAAGTAGAAAAAGGAGGAATAAGAAATTCATTAATTTCTATTATATTGTTCTTTATTTTTCCTCTTATTAGCATTATATTTTCTCTAGGATGTATATTTTTACAAATATCTAAAAATAATTGAAGTGCTTCTTTTTTGATAATTACTTTTTCTATCATAAGAATTATTGAAGTGGAATTTCTATTTTAAGTTCTCTCATTAATTCTTTATATCTATTTCTAACTGTAACCTCTGTTACTTGAGCTGCTTGGGCAATTTCTTTTTGTGTTCTCCTTTCATTTTCTAATAAAGATGCAATATATATTGCTGCAGCAGCTAAACCAGCAGGATCTTTTCCTGCAGTTATCCCTCTTTTCTTTGCTTCACGAATAATTTCAGCAGCTCTATGTTGAGTTATTCCACTTAGATTTAGTATACTTCCTATTCTAACTGTAAAATCTATTGGATCAGCTATGGGTATTTTAATATTAACTTCTTTTAATAATAATCTATAGCAGCGTGCAACATCTTTTCTTCCAGCTTTTGTATACTTAGCAATTTCATCTAAGGTTCTTGGTACTTTTTGAGTTCTACAAGCAGCATATATAGCAGCTGCCATAACAGACTCAATAGATCTTCCTCTAACTAGACCTTTTTCTACTGCTTTACGATAAATAACTGCAGCTTCTTCTTTAACACTTTTTGGTAATTCTAATTGAGAAGAAATTCTATCAAGTTCGCTCATTGCTTGTGCAAGATTTCTATCTATAGAACTATGAACTCTAGTTCTAATTTGCCATTTTCTCCATCTTAGTATTTCTATTCTTTTCTTTGGTTCTAATTTTCTTCCCATTGCATCTTTATCTCTCCAATCTATAACTGTAGATAGACCCTTATCATGAACTGTTGGTGATAATGGAGATCCTACTCTACTTCTCTTATCTCTTTCTTCAGAAGTAAATGCTCTCCATTCAGGACCTCTGTCTATGACTTTTTCAGTTACTACTAAACCACAATTTGTACAAACAACTTCTCCTCTTTCATAATTATTAACAAAACTAGTACTACCACAATTAGGACATTTTAATGCCTCATCATAACTTCCTTGAGTTTTAATTTTACTCATAAAAATCACCTTAAAATAAACATTTAAATATTTCGAAGCATTTATATATGCGAAAAAAGTACTATATTAAGTTTTCGCCTATAAAGATATATGAAAATTTTTCAAATAATAAAATTTTAATACTAATTAGTAAAAAATAAAAATAGCCCGGTGGTGTAGCGGCCAAGCATGGCGGGCTCTGGCCCCGCCGACAGGAGTTCGAATCTCCTCCGGGCTACTAATTTTGCTTAATTACTAATTTTGTTTTTATTGTTTATATGGACATTTTTGACAATGTAATTCTCCATTAGGCAAAATAGTACCTTCTTCATTAAATGGTGGTCTATGGCATATATAGTAGGTATTACCTAATGGAGTTTTATATACTTCAAGTAATGAACATTGTGGCATTAATTACACCTCCGTAATGGTAAAGAGAAATTGTCCTCATCTATATAAATATTTCTTTTTTAACTATTCTGATTTTATTCTAAGGTATAAAATTATATCTTAAATTCTTTTCTTATATCTTTTGAAAGAAGCATTAATATGACCATAATATCAATTATAATTTTTGGAAATGCACTAATTGCAATATAGTACCATTCAATTATTGTAATTAAAATTCCACTAATTACTCCAAATAATGAAATAATTAAACATAAAAACCAAGCCCATTTATATAAACGTAATAATCCAAAGGCAATAATAAAACTAATTATTGACATTATTAAAAATATAGGAGAATAAAAAGCTGAAAAATATATTAAATAAATTAATCCAGAAAAGATTTCCAATCCAGAAATTATTTTAACTTCAGAGGAAATTGCCATAAATAAAAAAATAAAAAAGAATTATTTTTGTGTTGCTATTTGTTGTGCTGGTTGTGGTGGAGCTATTCCATGTATATCATAATATAATGGTCCACGTTCTTTCTTTGTTACCAATGAAACTATTACTATTGTAATAAATCCAAGTATCATTCCCCATGCTCCAGCATCAAGATAGAACATCTTTAAGAATCTTACAGTACCCATTGGAATTCTATAGAGCAAAGTTAGACCTGCACTAACAACTAATCCTACAAATACTCCTGCAGTTCCTCCCCATTTTGTTATTCCCTTCCATGTTGTAGCAAGAAGTAATGCAGGAGCTAATGTAGCAGCAAACTGAGCCCATCCTATAGCAGCTAACCATGTAATTAATTCAGCTGGGAACATTGTTTCAATTACCATTAATATACCTACAATTAGCATTCCAATTCTTAATGCTCTTAATAATTGCTTATCAGTCCAATTTGGTCTAAAGCATTTATTTGCAATATCTCTTGCTAAAGCTGCTCCTCCCATCATTACAAATCCATCTACTGTACTCCAAGCAGCAGCAACTACACCTGCAATTAATAAACCTCCAAGAACAGGTGCTTCCGCACCTAGCTTATAAACAGTTAACCAAGCAATTACATAATCAGGTGATCCATAAACAGCAACAATATTTGGTGCTTGTCCTGTTACTGTTAAATACTTTGTTACCATTCCTAAATAGCAATAAGCAGGACATGTAATTCCAAATATAATTGAACCTAATAATCCCCACAGCCATAATGTAGAAGGTTTCTTTATTCCATAAAGCTTTTGAACAATTTGAGGCTGACCAGCAAGTCCAAATGATGAAAGGAAGAAGGCCCAACTGATCCAGAAGGTCCACGCAGCTCCACCTGCGGCTACATCTTGATTAGTCCATGCAGTTCCTCCTGAAGCCATTGCAATAGTAGCAAGCATATTAGCATAACCACCAGTCCAAATATAGCCTAATGCTACAGCAATAAGTGATGCTACAATCATCATTGATACATTTAATATATTAATTATTGCACCTGCAATAAATCCTCCTATAACGATATATATTGCTGAAATAGCAATTCCTATGGCTGCTCCTGCTACATAAGGAATTCCTAAAATTGTACTTAATAGGATTCCTAAGGCTTTGAATTGTGCTGTAGCATAAAATACACAACCAATTACAATTCCTATTGCAGCAAAAATTCTTATTAGTCTTCCACCATAAACTACTCCTAAAAAGTCAGGTATTGTCATTAAATCATATTTCTTTGCAGCAATTCTCATCCATCTTCCTAAGAATAATACTGTAATTGGAAATCCTACCATCATAGGAGTACATAATGCCCAATGTTGCCATGGACCAGCTGCATAAATTGCACCTGGAAGACCAAAGAATGCCCATGCTGAAACAGCTGCTCCTGCACTCCAGAATCCTAGCATCCATACAGGAATAGCTCTTCCTCCAACCATAAATTCTCCTGAACTTTTAATGTATTTTTTGCAGTAAATACCAAGTCCAATTATCAATAAAATCCATATTATTATTATAATTCCTTCAATAAGAATTCCCATTTCTGGCATATTTTCACCTCATATTTCTTCTAATAATCCAGGATGCTTTTTTGCCCATGATCTCCACCAAAGCATTGTAACTATTGGTATAATGAACCAGCAAAGCCATTCTGAAATGTAAATTAAGAACCATGTACCAGTCCAAGGTGTACCAGGTAGACCAAATCCAGGAAGACCCCAGCCTTGTATGCCGCGTAGCCAATCAATGAGAATTAGTATAGCATATTCTCCCAATAGTAGTATGTCTAACATAAATTACCCCTCTCTGTTTTTCTTTTTTTAATTTAAATATTTAAATAGTTTACTTTTTGCTGAGCAAAAATTTTAAAAGTAAGCAATCCTTTTATAATTGGAATCTCAATATTAGCTTGGTAATAAAATGGATGATATTCCCATATTAAAATTAAAGTATATATTAGCATTATTTATAATTCAAATAGTATTAATTAGTATTGGAGGAGCATTAGGATTTTCTGCTTTTGGAAATAGATTTTTAGAAAATCTTGATGAATATACTAAAAAATATGAATTAGGAAGAGAAGGTTCTCTTGAATATATATATTCAACAAGTGAAGCAGGATATATATATGCAAGTTTTGGTTTAGATATGAAAACAAAGTATAATGAAACACATATGGTAGTATATTGGTATGAGAATATAAAGCTTAGACCAGGGGCTACTGTTATAGATCTTATTAATAACTATAGTAATGCAGAATGGGTAGAATTAAGAATATATCCGATAGAAAATCCATCTAATTGGATTGTAATAAAAGATTATAATGTAAGTAAATATAAAATTGATTATGAATTAGGAGATGTTGCAGGTTATAGATATATAATTAGTATAAATAATGTTAGAAATAATCCTGGGACTTTACAACAATGGATGATAGATGTATGGGATAGAAAAACACAAAGCTTTCAATATCTTGCAGCTCCTCCTGATAAAATAGAAGTATATAATCATGATGCTTTTGTACTATTATTTGATAAGTTTGGTGCATTTCCACCAGATTGTTGTAGTGGTTCATTAAAATGGGAATATCAAGGATATCAAGGACCACCAAAATAATTATCCAAAATAATTATTCTAAACAATAACACTTAAAAGAAGAAATAATTTCAATTGCTTTATCACCAATATCTTTTCCTTTTTCAGGAGGACGATATTGTATTGTAATAAATCTATTGGAATTCTTACAAAAAACACCAAATCCAATTATATAATCTGAAATTTCTCTTTTTGGAAATTTTGTTATTATTTTATATGAAAGTTTATGAAAATAATAATCATGATTAATATCAGAAATCCAATTATAATTTTCTAATTTATAATCATAAGTATCCTTAATTTTTTTTATTTCTTCAATATTCTTTTCAAAAAAATCCTTTGGTGTTTTATATTTATCAATTATTTTATTCAAATTATTCCAATCAATTCTTATTATATTTCCAATTTCATCAAAAATTTCAATAGTACCTTCATAAAAAGATGATCCCTTCCAAATAGTTACATAATATTGTATGGGCATTTCAATTTGAAATCCATAAATGCGAAAAATCATTATATCACCAAATAAAAAAAGAAAAATTAGCGAACTACATGTACACTGCAATGGGCATTTTTTACAACATAATCTGCAATACTACCAAGTAATGCTCTTTTTAATCCAGTTAAGCCTCTAGAGCCTATAACAATTAAAGCACAGTCTTGTTTTTCAGCTTCTGTTACTAAACCTGCACCTGGATTAACCCAAGAAGAAATAATTTTTGATTCTGCATTTACTCCTTCTTTCTTTGCTTTTTCTTCTAATTCTTTTAATAGTTTTTCCATTCTTTCAGAAACTTCTTTTGGAATTGTTGGAGGATATGGTGGTATATCACCTAATAATCCAATAGCTGGTGGAGAATATACTGTAACAATTAACAATTTAGAGCCAAATTTCTTTGCCATTTCTAAAGCAACATTAAAGGCATTAAGAGAAGGTTCTGATCCATCTATACCAACAAGTACTGTCTTATACATAGACATCCCTATTTTATTTATGTTATATAAGCATATATATCTTTTTAGTAAAAATTAATTAGAGGAAAATGAGTGTTGAAAAAGTAAATATTAAAGCTATAAGAGTAAAAATACCAAAGGATTCTAATGTAATAATAGGTCAAACACATTTTATAAAAAGTATTGAAGATTTATATGAGACAATTGTAACAACAATTCCAAAGGCAAAATTTGGAATTGCTTTTTGTGAGGCCTCAGGACCATGTTTAATAAGATATGAAGGAAATGATGAAGAATTAGTTAATACTGCAATAGAAGCTTGTAAAGAAATAGCTTCAGGACATATTTTTGTAATATACATTAGAGAGGCATACCCAATAAATATTTTAAATGCTATTAAAAATGTACAAGAAGTTTGTACAATATTTTGTGCAACTGCTAATCCTCTTGAAGTTATAGTTGCAGAAACAGAACAAGGAAGAGGAATATTAGGTGTAATTGATGGAAGTTCTCCAAAGGGTATAGAGACTAGTGAAGATAAAGAAAAGCGTATTAAATTCCTAAGGCAAATAGGATACAAAAAATAATAAATAGAGGAATTACATTAAAATTATTATGAATTTTTAGGAAGAGGTATTAAAATTGAAGAATAGCCGATTATGTGAACCAAATTGTCCCTATTTTAAATGTGGACAAAAAGCAATGTACATAAAAAGAGGACAAAAACAAGGAGAGAAAATAATATACTGTAACTGGATTGGAGATCTTTGTATTGGTGCAAAATGCAAATATGCATTTTGTGAAAAAAGAGTACTTCTACCAGATGGTTCATGTGGATTAGAAGAAAAGCCTAGGAAAGTAAGAAGCATAGAAGAAGAAGCATTAAAGGAGGAAATTACATTAAAATCAGCACAAACAATGCTTAAGAAGAAAGGAATGCAATTTCTTGAATAAAAAATTCATTAAAACATTACTCATAAATTATTTATTTTTTCCACATACAGGACAATTTGGATTTTTAGATATGTGAAATTCTTGGAAGCACATATTTTCTCCATCATATAATATTAATCGACCTATTGCAGGTTTTCCAATACCAGTAATTATTTTTATAGCTTCTGTAGCTTCAAGACATCCGATAACTCCAGGTGTTGGTCCAAGGACAGGAATGGATTCATGTGATTTGGCTTCTCCAGGATATAAGCATCTAAGACATGGAGATTTATTTGGTATTATTGTCATTAAGCAACCTTCCATTCCATAAACTGCACCATAGATATAAGGAATATTATTATTAACTGCAAATTCATTTATTATTAATCTTGTCTTTAGATTATCTTGACCATCTACAATTACATCAATATCCTTTAATAAGCTTTTAACATTATTTTCATCTATTTTTTCATTTATTGGATCTATTTTAATTTCAGGATTTAATAATGAGAGTTTCATGGCTGCAGATTCTGATTTTGGTCTTCCAATATCATTAGTCCAATGCATAATTTGTCTATTTAAATTGGATTCTTCTACAACATCAAAATCAATTAATCTTAAATAACCAATACCAGCAGCTGCAAGATAATAAGAAGCTACAGAGCCTAATCCTCCAATACCTGTAATTGCAACTTTTGCTTCTTTTAATTTTCTCTGTCCTTCTTCTCCAATAATCTTTATTTGGCGGATATATCTTTTATTCAATATAAATCCCTAAATTAAATTAGAGATAAAGAAATAAATATTTAATTGTAAAATTAATAAATGAGCCAGGGTGGCCGAGCGGCTTAGGCGGCGGGCTGCAGACCCGCTTACTGGGGTTCGAATCCTCACCCTGGCTCCATGGTGATGAAATGATTTCAGAAATAAAAGAATCTATTGATGATTTAATTAAGATTTTATCAATTTTAAGAAAAAAAGCTCCTTTTCATAATTTAGATGATAATGAAAAGAAAGAATTAATAAATATATTAGAAGAAATAAGCAAAAAAATAAATAAAATAAAAGAAGAAATAGAAAAATAATTTTCATAATTTTGGTGCATAAAATGAAAATTCCAAAGGAAAGATTGGAAAAATATAGAAATCTCAAAAGAGAATTTTCAGAAGAAGAATATATTAATATTCATCCAATACAAAGAGGTGGAGTCTTGACAGAAGAAGCAATGAAAGCATTAATTGAATTTGGAGATGGATATTCTGTATGTGATTTTTGTCCACCAAAAGAAGCTAGACTTGATATGATTACTCGCCCACCTATAAGAGATTTTTATAAGGATTTAGCAAAATTTTTAGGAATGGATTATGTAAGAGTAGTAACAAGATGTAGAGAAGCAATATTCATTGCTTTTAAAATGCTCAGTGAGCCAAATGATTATGTTATAATTGATAGTAATGCTCATTATTCTACATATCTTGCTGCAGAATTATCTGGATTGAGAATAAAAGAAGTACCAAATAGTGGATATCCTGAATTCAAAGTTAATTTAGAAGCATATATTGATAAAATTGAGGAAGTTAAAAAAGAAAAAGGAAAATTACCATCAGCAATATTATTAACTCATGTGGATTATTTATATGGAAATTTAAATGATGCAAAAATTGTAGGAAAAATTGCTAAGGATTATAATATTCCTTTTATATTGAATTGTGCTTATAGTGCGGGAGTAATGCCAATTAATGGAAAAGAGCTTGGAGCTGATATAATTACTGGAAGTGGACATAAAAGTTGGGCTGCAAGTGCACCTACAGGAATTATAGCAATTAATGAATCATTAAAAGAAAAAATATTAGCAAGATCAAAAATTTCTGGAGATATAACAAAAAGAGAATTCAAAGCTAAAGAAGTTGCACTTCTTGGATGTACAGTAATGGGAGCACCTTTAATTACATTAATGGCATCTTTTCCAAAGATTGTAGAAAGAGTAGAAAAATGGGAAGAAGAAATTAATAAAATAAGATATTTAGTATCAGAATTGGAAAGAATAGAAGGATTTAAACAATTAGGAATTAGACCAAAATTACATACATTAACTCATATGGAATCTGAAAGTTTTTATAAGGTATCAATTAATCATAAGAGAAAAGGATTTTTCCTATATGAAGAATTAAAAGAGAGAAAAATTGTAGGAATTCAACCTGGATTAACTAAGCATTTTAAATTTAATACATATGGATTAACATGGGAACAAATTAAATATATAAGAGATGCATTTTTTGATATTGCAAGAAAATATAATGTAAATATCAAATAATTTTTTTAAGTAATTGAACTGGATTATTATAAATAACCTCATATGCTTTTTCTTCATTTAATCCTGCTCCTTTTGCTATAGAAATAGCTATTTCTGGAGATAATAAATCATCAATAGTATGAGCATCTGAATTCACTAATAATTTTGCTCCAATTTTCTCTGCTAATTTAGCTACATGACCATTTGTTAAACAATGTCCTTTTCTATAAGAAATTTCAAGAAAAATATTATTTTCCTTTGCATTTATAACATCTTCTTCAGATATAATGCCAGGATGAGCTAAAATATCAACATCTTGACATTTACATGCTATAGAATTAGTATTAGGAGCTACTGGTTCTACTATGGTTTCTCCATGTACTATAACAATTTTTGCACCAATTCTCTTTGCTTCTTTAGCTAATAAAGGAATACTCTTTGGAGGAATATGTGTTAATTCAACACCTGGTATTAAGGTAAAATCATCATAATATTTTGAAATTAAATCTGAAGCTTTTATTATTGCTTTTATTACTTCTTCTATATTTGATGAATCTACATGATCTGTTATTGCTATGGCTTTATTATTAAGTATATATGCTCTTCTTACAATTTCTGATGGTAATAAATCTCCATCACTGAATATGGAATGAATATGAAAATCAAATATTTTTTCCATTTTCTCACTATTTTTCAAATATATATAGAAGCATATATAATATTATTTCAAAACTAAGATTATTTCAAAACTAAGGTGATTTATATGCATATAACACCATGGGAAGTAAGAGGAGAAGTAAATTATGATGAAATAATAAAAGAATTTGGTGTTGAATTAATAACAGATGATATAATAGAAAGATTGAAGAAATATACAAATAATATTCATGTATTATTAAGAAGGAAAATATTTTTTGCTCATAGAGAATTTGAAGATTGGTTGGATTCTTTTGAAAAAGGAATTAAAGTTATTTTATATACTGGAAGAGGACCTTCAGGATATACTCATTTAGGACATTTAATACCATGGATATTTACAAAATATTTACAAGATGTATTTAAAGCTGATTTATATTTTCAAGTAACTGATGATGAAAAATTTCTTATTCATCCAGAAATGAGTATGGAAGATATAGAAAATTTTACTAATGATAATATATTGGATATTATAGCTGTTGGATTTGATCCTGAAAGAACTAAAATATTTACAAATTTAAATTATAAGGAAATATATAGAATTGCAGTTAGAATTGCAAGACATATTACATTTTCTACAGCAAAAGCAACATTTGGATTTACTGAAAGCTCTAATATTGGTATAATATTCTTTCCAGCAATGCAAGCAGCTCCTTGTTTTCTATATCAAATATTAGAAGGAAAAGATGCTCACGTATTAATACCATGTGCTATAGATCAAGAACCATATTGGAGAATTTCAAGAGATGTTGCACCAAAGCTTAGATTTAGAAAACCTGCAGGAATTTATAGTAAGTTCATACCTGGATTAGGAGCAAATGGAAAAATGAGTACAAGCCATCCTGAAACATGTATATTTCTAAAAGATTCTCCTGAGGATGTAAAAAGGAAAATTTGGAATGCCTTTACTGGAGGACAACCTACATTAAAAGAACAAAAAGAAAAAGGAGGAAATCCTAACATTTGTGTTGTATATTGGTATTTATACTTCTATTTTGAGGATGATGATAAAAAAGTAGAAGAAATTTATAATGAATGTATAATTGGAAAAAGAATTTGTGGTGAATGTAAGGAATTATTAACAAAGAAAATTATAGAATTTCTTATAGAACATCAAAAAAGAAGAGAAAAAGCAAAAGATATGGTAGAAAAATATCTATTGAAGGATTAGGGGATGTAATTGAGAATAATTGTTGCTATTACAGGTGCAAGTGGAGTAATATATGGATATAAATTAATTAAAGAAATTTATAAAAATAATGAATTAATCATTATTGTAAGTGAAACTGGATTAAAAATTTTAGATTATGAATTGGGAATTAAAGAAGAAGAATTAATGAAATATGGTAAGCTTTATAGGGATAATGAAATAACAGCTCCTATGGCTAGTGGAAGTTATTATTTTGATGCAATGATAATAGCTCCATGTTCTATGAAAACACTAGCATGTATCGCTAATGGTATATCACTATCATTAATACATAGAGTTGCTGACGTAGCCTTAAAAGAAGGAAGGAAATTAATAGTATTGATAAGAGAAATGCCTTTAAATATAATACATTTAGAAAATATGTTAAAATTAGCAAGAGCTGGAGGCATTATATTTCCAGCATGTCCAGGATTTTATCACAAGCCAAGTAATATAGATGATTTAGTAAATCATGTAATTGGAAAGATTTTAGATTATTTAAAAATTCCTCATAATTTATATAAACGTTGGTCAAATGATTAAAAATTCTCTAAGAATTTCTCTACACATTTTTTAGAATTATTAATTAATATTTCAATATCTTCTTTTGTTGCATTTTCTATATGAATACCACAAATTACTATTACTTTACTATTTAATTTTTTGAAAATTTTTTCTGAAGCATAATGAGAAATTATATAATCTTTATGTCCAAGAAAAGATATGGAAAAAGGATATGTATTATTACATATGGAAATAGAACCTATATGAGGTTTTTCACCACCATATATGATTACTAAAAGCTCATCTCCAATTTTAAAATAATTTAAATATATTTTATATTTTCCCTCTCCAAATTCTATCATTTTAAAAACCAGGAACTTCCTCTAATAGCATTCCTTCTATCATGAATGGTGGATTCTTTGAAATGATATCAATTGCTTCTTTAAGCTTTGTACTTCTCTCTGCATATATTTCTATAATAGGATCTCCTTTTTTTACAGCATAACCCATTTTTGCATAAAGCTTAACACCAGCTCCTTTATCAAGAGGAGCACCTGCAGCTCTTGCTATAGCATTTATAGCAGAATTACTTATACTACTTATATAACCATCAGTTGGTGCTACTACTACATATCTCTTATCTCCTAATGGAATTTCATCTGGTTTTATATTTGGATTTCCTCCTTGAGCCTCTATTATTTCCTTCATTTTTTGGTATGCTTTTCCACTTTTCAAAATATCTTTTGCCATATCTTGTCCCCCACCTTTAGTAGCAAGACCTGTCATTTCAAATAATATACCTGCAAGAGCTGTGGATTTTTCTATAAGACTTTTTGGTCCACTGCCCATTAATGTTTCAAGAGCTTCCTTTGCTTCTAATGCTGGACCAACTGTATGTCCTACAGGCTGACCTCCATATGTAATACCACATCTTACTCTTATATCCAACCTATTACCTAATTCAATAAATTGATTTGCAATTTTTCTTGCTTCATCAAAATTTTCTACCTTTGCTCCTCTTCCTACTGGAATATCTAAGACTAATGTCTTTATATTCATAGCTAATTTCTTAGCCATTATTGATGCTAACATTTGTGATAATGGATCAATAGATAATACATGTTCAATTCTAATGAAAATATCATCAGCTGGTGCTATATTTAAACTTCCGCCCCAAACTATAAATCCACCAGTTTTTTTCAAAATTCTTTTTAATTCTCCAGCTGAAAAATTAACTTGAGTAAGGACTTCCATTGTATCTGCAGTACCAGATGGACTTGTTATTGCTCTACTACTAGTCTTAGGAATTTTTAATCCAGCTGATGCAACAATTGGAACAATTAATAATGATACTTTATTTCCAGGAACTCCACCTATAGAATGCTTATCTACAACAGGTTCTTCAAAATCAATAATATTTCCATTTTCTGCAATAGCACGTGTAAGATTTTCAATTTCATCCATATTCATACCTACATATTCTTCTGCCATAAGAAATGCTGCAATTTCAATTTGACTTAATGAATATGAAATAACATCTTTAATAATTTGAGTAATTTCACTTTTAGTTAAATTCTTTCCCTTCATTTTTTTCTTTATGTATTCAACTGATAGTGGTGTAGGAGCAGGATTAACTTCAATATCTTCTCCATCTTTTACTGGAAAATCTCTTAAAATATCTCTATAAATTCCAATTTCTCCAGGATTAACTAGTGTTTTTGTAATTTCAGTAAAACATACTATACTTTCACAAATACCAGTAGTAGTAGACACATCACATCTGTTTAAGCGAACTCTATCATTTAATTTTAACATTAAGTTTTTTGCATCTTCTTCATTTAAAATAATACTTTTTTCTCCAGTAATTATATCAATTATTTTTGCTTTTAGTACTACCATAATTTAATAAAAAATAAAGAAATAATTAAATATTTTCAAACTTTATATTTTTCCAATATTCAAGTGCTATTGCTAATTCCTTATGATCCTTTGCATATTCTTCTAAGGGTATTTTCTTCATATAAGCATCAATAGCTTGACGCATAGCCATTGCTCCTGCTCTTGTACCTAAAGGATGACCATGAATTCCTCCTCCTGAATTAATTACACAATCTACACCAAGAATTTCAATATTAGCAGGAACTAGAGCTGGATGTATTCCACCAGAGGCAACTGGAAATACTTTTTTTAATCCATACCATTCTCCTCTTAATATTTCAATAAGTCTTTTTAATTCATATTTTCTTTCTTCACTTGTACCCATTTTTCCTGCTCCACTTCCAATATGTAATTGATCTCCTCCAAGCATTCTTGCAATTTTTGCTATAACTGCCATGGATATTCCATGTTTTGGATTTCTTGTAAAAGCAGCATGCATTGCTCTATGCATATGTATAGGAACTTTAAAATCATAGTTTAATAAGAACCATTCAACAGTAGGAAGTCCTAATATAATTATATCAAGCATTAATGTATTTGCACCATTATCAATAGCAATTTCTGCTAATTTTACCATTTTATCTGGAGCTGCTGTAATATTTACAGCAAATAAGACATTTCTTCCAGTTTCAGATTTAACTTTATCTAGAGCATTCATTACTTTCGATACTCTATCTTCTAATGGACAGAATTTTTGATTAACTAATGTTTCATCATCTTTTATAAAATCAACCCCTCCAATAGCAGCTTCATATGCTACTTTTGCTGTTTCTTCAGGATTTAATCCAACTTTTGGTTTTATTATTGTTCCTAAATGAGGACGTGGAGATTTATCAGTTCCAATAATTTTTCTTATACCCTCTATTCCAAATTTTGGTCCTGGATATTTTTCAATAATAGATTTTGGAAACTCTACATCAATTAATCTTACATTTTTTAATGCTGAAAGACCAAATAGATTGCCTGCAATCATACTCAATATATTAGCAATACCACTTGTATCTATATCAAATAATTCAATTGGGAATGCTATATAGATAATTCCTTGATTTTCCTCGATTTTGTATAATTTTGCTGGAAGTTTTGTTTTTATCCATTCATTTAATGTTTTTACTTCAGTCCATGTTCCTATGGATTCTTCTGCTGCAATAGCAATACCAGCAGATTTGAGTCCTAATGGGCTTTCTACATAATATTTTGCAGTAATATAATTCTCTGGATCAATATCTTCAGGTTTAGCAATAAATATTTCTTCACTCATATTTCTTCTTCCTCTACAAATTTTCTTATACCAATTTCCTCTCCTATAATCCAACCAAATTCTTCCATTAATATTAATATTGCTGCTTGAGGAGGTATAATTCCTTTTTCAGTTATTATAATATCAATATATTCTGGAGGAGTAATATCAAAAGCAGGATTGGCAACTTTTACACCTTTAGGAAGTTCCTCTAATGGCATAACTTCTTCAATTGGACGTTCTTCTATTTCTACAAGTTCTCCTAATATTGTACTTGGACTAAATTTATAAGTTTCAGCTCCAACAAAAACTCTTACTCTTGCTTCATGCGCTGCAAGAGCAATTTGAGAAGTACCTATTTTATTTACTACTGCACCATTTGCAGTTATGGCATCTGCTCCTACTATTACTTTATCTACCTTTGGCATAAAATATCTTGCAGCAGAATCTATAATTAAAGTAACAGGAATTCCAGCTTCAGCTAATGCTTTTGCAGTTAATCTTCCTTGAAATCTAGGTCTAGTTTCTGTGGCAATAACTTCAAATTCCTTTCCCTGTCTTTTTGCTTCTTTTAATATAGATATTACCACAGAGCTATTACAATGTGTCATTATTATATCTCCATTTCTTATTCTTTTTGCACCAATTTCACTTATCTTTTTTATAGCCTCCATTGAATTCTTTTTAAAATCTTCAGCTGCTTTTATTGCAATTTCCTTCAATTCTTCAGTACTCATTCCTTTTTTATATGCAATTTCTACTCTATGCATAATATACATTAATGCATTTGGTAGTGAAACTGCAGTAGGACGAGTAGAAAGAAGTAAATTTTTTACTTTTTTTAATTCCTCTATAAATTCATCAGGACTACTTGTTTTTATATTCATAGAAGCAATAGCAAGAGCATGAGCAGCTGCTCTTGCTATTTCAGCTGCACCTCTTATTTTCATTTCTTTTATATTATTAGCAATTTCAATTACCTCTTTCATCATCAATTTCACCTATTATTTTTGATATTAAAGGTGCAATAGAAACTCTTGAAAAGGGATTAGGTATGGTATCTGTAGATATAAGCTCATTCAATCCAATTTCTTTTAGTTTTTTATAATTTTCCTCTGATAATAGACAATGAGATACAAGTACATCTACTTTATTCATTCCATTATTTAAAAGAATAGAAGTAATTTTTGAAACTGTTCCTCCTGTGCTTATTATATCATCGATAATTATGGCATTTTTTCCTTTAAGTGATAATTCTTTTATTTCTCCTTCTATTGTTACTTCTTTATCACTTATTCTCTGTTTTTCAAATATGAAATAAGGTAAAGACAATATATTTGCAGCAGTTTTCACTAATCTTTCTGATTCTATATCTGGACCAATAATTATTGAATTGCTAATATCAAAATTTTTCTTATAATATTCTACTAATAAAGGAATTGCTGAAAGATTAATAGAAGGTATTTTAAATAATTCAGAAAGATCCCTAAATCTATGAAGATGTGGATCAATGGTTATTAATCTATCAATTCCTAATGATATTAAATTAGCAATAATCTTAGCACTTAGAGGTTCACCAATATTAAAACGTTTATCTTGACGTAAATAAGGGATGTAAGGTATTATTGCAGTTATGGTATTACATTCCATACTTCTTAAAGCATCTACTATCAATAGATATTCTACAATTGATTCATCAGGATTTAAAGCCATGGAATGAAGAAGAATAATATCTTCCTTTTTTATATCATTTGAAATCCTAATGTATTTCTCTCCATCAGGAAATTTTCTACTTGTAATAGGTATAATCTTGAATTTTCCATCTATAGACCTAGCTAATTTTTCTAGTAAAGAAGTATAGACAATTATCAATAAAAATACACCTTAAGTTGTTCCTGAATATCCTTCAAACATTTGTTGATATAAATTCAATAGATCTTCTCTTGATGCTTTTCTCGGATTTTTAGTAATAAATCTTGAATAATTCTTTAATAAGTCATCAACCATTTTTTCTATATTCTTTTCTTCAATTCCAAGATCACTAAGATTTGTTGGAAGATTTAGATTTTCCATGATTTCTATTAATCTTGAGGATATATACGTACTTATTTCATAAATTGATAATCCTGTAATATCTAAATTGAAAGCTGAAGCTATTAAGCTAATTTTATCTGGAATGGCAATTGAGTTATATTCTATTACATATGGTTGAGGTATGGCAACAGAAATACCATGAGGTAGCTTATAATCTACAGCATATGTATATGCAATTCCATGAGGCAAACATAATCCTGTGTTCATAAAGCTTAATCCTGAAAGTAAGGAAGCCATAGCAATAGCACTTCTAGCTTCAATATCCTCTCCATTACAATATGCTCGTTCTAAATATCCATCTGAAAGTCTTATTGCTTCAAATGCTAGAGGTTCAGTAATAGAATTAGAATCGATACTCATAATTGACTCTATAGCATGACATAAAGCATCAATTCCAGCTGATGCTGTAGCATTAGGAGGAGCACTAATAGATAGAGTAGGATCGATAATTGCTAAAGATGGGTATAAATATGAATGATAAAGTGCTAATTTCTTTCCATTATCTACTACAACAGAAATTGGTGTAATTTCTGAGCCTGTTCCAAATAATGTTGGTATGGTCACTATAGGAGGTCCCCTATTTTGAATGATTTCCCCTTTAAAATAAGAAACAGGATCTTTATCATTTGTTGTCAATACTGAAGCTATTTTTGCCATATCTAATGAGCTCCCTCCACCAATACCAATAACAAGAGAAGGTTTTATTTCTCTAGCTTTTTTTGCTAAAGCTAATAGATTAGAAGAATTAGGCTCAGGAGTAACATCATTAAATTCATGGACATTGGATATTGAAGATAAATTATCATAGATTTTCTTATAGCCTTCAGTATTACATACGTTTCTTCCACTTACTATTAGTATAGAGCTTGTATCAAATTTCTTTATTTCATCTGATAGTTTACTTAAAGAATTTGGACCAAACATTATTCTTGTAGGTGCTTGGAAGGTATATATTCTAAATAGCCTATGGTACATTTTGATCACTAAATTTAATACTTCTCTTCTTTTATATATAACTATTATTAGGTGATTATATGATAAATAAAGAAGAAGTATGGAATATAGTAGAAAATTATGATTTGAATAATATTCATATTGGAGTTCTTGGAAGTCATTCTGCCTTAGACATATTAGATGGTGCAAAGGATGAAGGATTTAAAACTATTATAGTATGTCAAAAAGGAAGAGAAAAGACATATTTAAAATATTATAAGAGATTAATTAATGAATATATTTTACTAGATAAATTTTCAATGATGATAAATGATGATATTCAAAATTTCTTAAGAAATAAAAATACTATATTTATTCCACATAGGGCATTTTCAACTTATATAACTTATGAAGATATTGAAAATAATTTCTTAATTCCTATATTTGGAAATAGATATATGCTGAGAACTGAAGAAAGAAATTTTGAAAAAAATCAATATTATCTACTTGAAAGAGCAGGAATAAGACAACCAAAGAAATTTAAATCACCATCAGAAATAGATAGGCTTGTTATTGTAAAAGTTCAAGAAGCAAAAAGAAAAATAGAAAGAGCATTCTTTACAGCTGTAAGTGAAGAAGATTTTTGGAGAAAAGCAAATAAAAGAATTGAAGAGGGAGTAATAAGAAGAGAAGATTTAGAAAAAGCAGTAATAGAGGAATTTGTTATAGGAACATACTTTAATTTTAACTTTTTCTATTCTCCTTTAAAAAATGAATTGGAATTCATGGGTATAGATAGAAGATTACAAACAAATTTACATGATTTTATTTCTCTTCCTGCAAAACAACAATTAGAGATTGATATAATATTACAAAATGTAGAAATTGGACATATGGGTGCAACAATAAGAGAATCAATGCTTGAAAAAGTATTTGAAATTGGAGAGAAATTTGTTGAAATAACAAAAAGAGAATTTCCTCCTGGGATAATCGGACCTTTTGCACTACAAGGAGCTGTTACAAAGGATCAGGAAATTGTAATATTTGATGTTTCTCCAAGAATGCCAGGAAGTCCTGTAATAGGGACTACTAGTCCATATACAAAATATGCTTATGGAATTCAAATGAGTATGGGAAGGAGAATTGCAAGAGAAATAAAAGAAGCAATAGAAACTGGAAGAATAAAGGAGTTGATTACATGAGCTACATATCTGTTATAGCTTCTCATTCTGCACTTCAAATAATAAAAGGTGCAAAGGATGAAAATTTAAAAACTATACTGCTTTGCTTCAAGGAAAGGGAAAAATTCTATAAAATGTATAGTTCACCTGATAAAATCATAATAATTAATAAAATTGAAGATATAATGAAAGAAGAAATACAAGAGAAAATTATGGAGGCTATTTTTATACCTCATGGAACATTAATTTCTGAAAAGAATTTAGATAAATTTGAAAAAGAATTTAAGCCAAGAGTATTTGGAAATAGATGGATATTCAAATGGGAATCTGATAGAATTTTAAAGGATAGATTATTAAGAGAGGCAAGAATAAGAACTCCTCAATACTTTGAAAGTATAAATGATGTTGATAGACCTGTAATTGTAAAGCTTCCTGGAGCAGAAGGAGGAAGAGGATACTTTATAGCAAGAAATAAAGAAGATTTAAAAAATAAATTAGAAGAATTAACTAGAAGAAGATTATTAAAAAATAAGGAAAATATTTTCATTCAAGAGTATATAATTGGAGTTACAATTTATCCACACTTCTTCTACTCACCAATATATAATAGGTTGGAAATACTTGGATGTGATAGAAGATATGAAACAAATGTAGATGCAATTGGAAGAATTCCTGCAAAAGATCAATTAGAACTAAATATTATTCCTACATTTACTGTAATAGGAAATATACCAATAGTATTAAGAGAATCTCTTTTACCAGAAATACAGGAAATAGGAGAGAAATTTGTTGAGGCTACTAGAAAATTAGTACCTCCTGGAATAATCGGACCTTTTTGCTTAGAAATGATTTGTAATGAAGAAGGAGAATTGTACACATTTGAATTCTCTGGAAGAATAGTAGCAGGAACTAATTTATTTATTAATGGATCATTATATAGCACACTATTATTTAATGAACCAATAAGTATGGGAAGGAGAATTGCAAGAGAAATAAGAAAGGCTATTGAGAATAATAAGCTAAAAGAAATATCAACATAAGTGATAATTATGTATCATATAAAATGCTCAAGAGTTTCTGAAAGAGTAATAGTATGTGGAGATCCTTTTAGAACTAAGAAAATAGCTTCATTTCTTGAAGATCCGAAGCTCATAAATGAAAATAGATGCTTATTAACATATATTGGTATTTATAAAGATAAAGAAATTACAGTATCCACTACAGGCATGGGGACACCTTCTGCAGCAATAGTAATTGAGGAGCTCATAAAACTTGGTGCAAAAATTATAATAAGAGTTGGAACAACAGGAAGTGCAAGAGAAGATATAGAAGTTGGTGATATTATAATACCAACATTAGCCATACCTTTAGATGGAACAACTAATACATATTTAAAAAAGTTTAAAGTAGATACAAAAGCTAATGAAGAAATAATTAAAATAATAAAAGAATTTTTAAAGGATTATAGATATCATATAGGACCAATATGTACAAGTGATGTTTTTTATTTGGAAGAAGAAAGAAAAGATGTTTTAAGTTATGATATGGAATGTTCAATTATATTTACTATAGCAAATATAAGAAATTGTAAAGCTGCTGCAATATTAACTGTTAATGGTAAAGCTTGGAATGAACCTAGAATTATTGAGAATGATAAAGTTAATGAAAGTATTAACATAAGTATTAAAGCTGCTTTAGATACTTTAGTTAATTTAAAAAATTGATATAAATAAATTAAAATAAATGATAATGTTACTAATGAATTTTAGGCATAAATATTATTAATCAATCTTTTATTATACATTTAAAAAGTTCATATGGTATACTATAAGAACTTTATTTAAGAATATATATTATAAAGTTAATAAGGTGAAAAGCAATTAGTATATTGCCACAGTTGAGGTCGAAGTGGTCTGCTGCGGTATTAGAATATGAGCTTAGTCGTCTCTCTGTAGGCAGGATGTCACTCCAAAAGAGTGATATTCTGCTTATAGAGGGAGGATTAAGTTCATATTCTAATACAGCGGGCAGAATGTAAGGCTAGGACGTCCTAAATATCGAAGGGTCTTGAGGCGCCAGGACCCTTCGATATGAGGCTGCAGTAGGCCTTACATGAAGAAAGTCAGGAAGGAAGGCTCTCCATGGGGGCCGTACTTCCTGGCTTTCTTCCCAAAACGACCTCAACTGTGGTATTTAAATAATTTTTTAAAAATATTTATAGAAAATTATGAAATCCTATAGATATTATTTAGAAATGGTGAATGAAATAAGATCTATAATAGAAGAAATGAATTATAATCTATCCATGGTAATAGTTGAAGGAAGAAATGATGAAAAAGTACTAAGGGATTTTGGACTTAAAATTCCAGTATATAGGTTTCGTGAAACTGGATTACCAAATTTTATATTTATTGAAGAAATAACAAAAAAATTCAAAGGAAAACATATTACAATATTATTAGATTTTGATGAGAAAGGAATTGAAATGGCTAATTATCTTAGTAGAGAATTAGAAAGTAAAGGAGTAAAAATTGATTATCATTTTAGAAATACTTTGGGAAAATTAATGATTAAAGAAGGTATTAGACATATAGAAGAAATATCAGCAATAAAAAGGAAAGCTGAAATTTAGAAATAAATTTAAAAACAGAATAATAATTTAAAGCTAGAATATGCTAGAAAGATATATAATAAGAGAATTCAGACCCGAGGATTTAGATGCAGTAGTAAATATAAATAGAATATGTTTACCTGAAAATTATCCTCCATTCTTCTTCTTAGAACATTATTATGAAAATCCAAAGATATTCTTAGTAGCTGAAATAGGAAATACTATTGTTGGATATAATATGTGTAGAATAGAATTTGGAGTTTCATATATAAGAGGAGATTTCACAAAAAGAGGACATATAATATCGATAGCAGTTTTAGCAGAATATAGAGGAAGAGGAATAGGATATAATTTAATGTCAGAGGCTTTAAAAAGATTAAAAGAATGTGGAGCTACTGAGGTATACTTAGAAGTTAGAGTAAGCAATACACCTGCTATTGAATTATATAAAAAATTGGGATTTAAAGCACATAAAATTATAAAAGAATATTATAGAGATGGAGAAGATGCATATTTAATGGTAAAAGATCTTATGGAAAAATAAAAAAACAAAATTATTCAAGTAGCCATTTTATTGGAATATCTTGATATCTTCCATCTGGTAATTTTCTTCTAATAGTTATTGGTAGTACTTTTTCCTTAAGTTCTTCTTCAGCTATTTCTATAGGAGATTTTGCAGTAGTCATTATTAGAGGAGGAGCGCCCATGGATATCTGTAAAGCTCTAGCACCAATTACACGTGCTCTTTCATATTTTGTTAATTTAGATGGCCCAATTATTTTCTTTTCAGTAGTCATTTCTATGGTCAAGCTATTCCGCCATTCCTAATCCTTCAGATTCTGGTCCTTTTTTCTCTTCTTTTTCTTTCTTTGGTGCTGCTGCAGCAATTATATCATCTATTTTGAGCAAGGCAATAGCAGCTTCAGTTGCAGATTTAATAGCTTGTTTCTTTACAATAGCTGGTTCTACAATTCCTTCCTTTAGCATATCTGTAACTTTTCCTGTAAAGACATTAATACCAGCGTTCTTTTCTCCTCTTGTATGAGCAGATCTTAATTCTACAATAATATCAACAGGATCAAGACCTGAATTTTCTGCTAATGTTAATGGAATTTCTTCTAATGCTTCTGCAAATCTCATTATAGCAAGTTGTTCTCTTCCACTAAATCCTCTAGCATATTCCTTAAGTCTCATTGCTACTTCTACTTCTGGAGCTCCACCACCAGCTACAAGCCATGGGTCTTGTATTACATTCCTCACAACACATTTTGCATCATGAAGCGATCTTTCAGCTTCATCTACAAATCTATCAGATCCTCCTCTTATAAGTATTGTAACAGCTTTTGGATTCTTACAACCTTCAATGAATACCATTTTATCTTTTCCTACACGCCTCTCTTCTACAAGTTTTGCATATCCTAGGTCTGCTGGTGTTAAATCTTCTACATTTGTAACAATTCTTGCATTACATGCTTTTGCTAATAGTTCTATATCAGATCTCTTAGCTCTTCTAACAGCAGCAATTCCTCTCTTTGCAAGATAATGTTGTGCTATATCATCTATTCCTTTTTGAACTACAACAAAGTTGGCACCAGATTCAGCAATTTTATCAACCATAGCCTTTAACATCGATGCCTCTTCATCTAAGAATTTCTTCATTTGTTCAGGTGATGTTATATTTATTTTAGCAGTAATTTCAGTCTTTTCTATTTCTAATGGACAATCAAGTATAGCAATTTTTGCATCTTCAATTCTCTTTGGCATTCCTGGATGAACTATTTCTTTATCTAGTACAACTCCATGAATTAATTGAGTTTCATCAATTGATTCTCCTTTCTTTTTCTCTAATTTTATATTATCTAGATCTACTTTGAACTTCCCATTTATATTTTCAGCCACAGCAATAGCTGCATCTACAACAAGTTCTGCAAGTTTTTCATAATGACCTGCAACAATACTTTTACCACTTAGGGCTGTTATAGCAACTTCTTTTAGCTTTTGTTTATCCATTGGATCTATTTTTATTGCAATTTCGTCGATAATTGAAAGTGCTTTTTCCATTGCTTTTTTATAACCTTCAACAATAATTGTTGGATGTATTTCTTGTTCTAAGAGCTCATCAGCTTTCTTTAAAAGAGCTCCTGCAAGAATGATAGCAGTAGTAGTACCATCACCAACTTCAGAATCTTGAGCTTTAGCAACTTCTACCATCATTTTAGCTGCAGGATGTTGTACATCCATTTCCTTTACAATAGTTGCACCATCATTGGTTATTGTTACATCACCAAAGCTACTAACTAGCATTTTGTCCATTCCTCTTGGACCTAAGGATGATTTAATAGTTTCAGCTAATGTTATAGCTGCCATTATATTAGCCCTTTGAGCTTCTCTACCAGTTGTTCTTGTTGTTCCTTCTTTTAATACTAAAACAGGTATTCCTTGAGCCATAATAAAAACCTCCAAGTAATCTCTTGAAAAAGAGAAGAAAGTACTTCTATATATTGCTTTCTATCTTTAAGTAATATAAAAGTTTAAATATCTAGTTTAGTTTTTCAACGTTTGGGGGTTTAAAACTTGCTAAAAAAAGTATTAATTGCTAATAGAGGGGAAATTGCCCTCAGAGTTATAAGAGCATGTAAGGAGCTTGGAATTAGAACAGTAGCAGTATATTCTGATGCAGATGTTAATGCAAAATATGTATACTATGCAGATGAGGCATACAATATAGGTCCAGGTCCTGCACCACAAAGCTATTTAAAAATGGAAAAGATAATTGAGGTAGCAAAAAAATCTGGTGCTGAAGGAATACATCCTGGATATGGATTCCTTGCTCAAAATGCAAAATTTGTAAGAATGTGTGAAGAAGAAGGAATTGAATTCATAGGTCCAAAATCAAAAGCTCAAGAACTTCTTGGAGATAAACTTGGAGCAAGAAGAACAATGAAGAAAGCAGGAATTCCAATTGTTCCTGGAGGATTAGATCCAGTTCAAGATGAAAAAGATGCTATGCAATTAGTTGATGAAGTAGGATTGCCAGTAATGGTAAAGCCTGCAGGTGGAGGTGGAGGTATTGGAATGCAAGTATGTAGAAGTAAAGAAGAACTTATTGAAGCTATTTCTAGAGCACAACGCTTAGCAGCCTCAGCATTCTCAAGAGCAGAAGTTTATATAGAGAAATATATTGAAAGACCAAGACATATAGAAATTCAAATACTTGCAGATAAGAAAGGAAATGTAATCTACTTAGGAGAAAGAGAATGTTCAATTCAAAGAAGACATCAAAAGCTTATTGAAGAAGCTCCATCTCCAGTAATGTATGAAGATCCTGATTTAAGAAGAAGAATGGGAGAAACTGCAGTAAAAGTAGCTAAAGTTGCAGGTTATGAAAATGCAGGAACTGTTGAGTTTCTATATTCAGAAAAAGATAAGGCATTTTACTTCTTAGAAGTGAATAGCAGATTACAAGTAGAACATCCAGTTACTGAGCTTGTAACTGGTATAGATATTGTAAAGGAGCAATTGAAAATTGCATCAGGTGAGCCATTATCATATAAGCAAGAGGAAATTGAAATAAGAGGACATGCCATGGAGTGTAGAATAAATGCTGAAGATCCTTTAAATAATTTCTTACCATCTGTTGGACTAATAACAAATTATATTGAGCCTGGAGGGCCTGGCATTAGAGTTGATAGTGGTGTTTATGCAGGTTATACTATACCACCATTTTATGATTCATTAATAGTTAAGTTATTAGCATGGGGAAGGAATAGAAATGAATGTATTGCAAGAATGCGCCGTGCATTAGATGAATTCATAATTGAAGGAATAAAGACAATTATACCATTCCATAAAGTAGTAATGGAAGATGAGGAATTCATAAGAGGAAGAATTCATACTGAATTCATACAAGAAAGAAACATATTAGAAAAAGTAAAGATACAATATGAAAAAGATGAAGCTTGGAGAAAAAGCAGAGAAAATATTCTTGCTAAATTACAACCTCAAAAGCCAGTAGAAGCAAAACCAATAGAAGCAAAAGGAGCTTCTCTAGATAAGAAAACTGTTGCAATTGCTGCTGCTATAGCTTCATATATTCAAAGTAAGCCATCAACTTCCTCATCAATTAATCCATGGGTTTTATCAGGAAGAATTGGAAATGCAAGGTGATGAAATATTACTAGAGTAAATAAGTTTCAATTAGCATTAGGAGATACAAAATATGAAGTTAGTATTGAAGAAAAAGCATATGGAATATATAATATTAAAGTAAATGATGAACAATTTGATATAAATATAATTGATATGCTTTCACCTATTACAACAGTTCGATCAACAACCACAGCAACTCCAGTAAGCACACCAACAGGAGTATCAGGAATTCCTGGCTCTACAACAGAAGTTGGTGGAGTTATAAAAGCAGCTATGCCAGGTACAGTTATGTCAATAAAGGTAAAAGTTGGTGATGTGGTAAAAGAAGGAGATGTAGTATTAACATTAGAAACTATGAAAATGGAAAATCCAATAAAAGCAAATAAAGGTGGAAAAATAAAAGAAATTAAAGTTCAGCCAGGAAAATTTGTAAATGTTGGTGATCCTCTAATTGTTATAGAATAGGGTGAGAAAAATGTCATTAATTGAAAAATTTAAAGAATTAGAAGAAAATAGAGCAAAGGCAAAACTTAGTGGTGGACAAGAAGCAATAGAAAAACAACATAAAGCTGGAAAACTTACAGCACGTGAAAGAATTGAGCTATTGCTAGACCCTGGAAGTTTTGTAGAAATAGACTCATTTGTAGTTCATAGATGTTATGATTTTGGAATGGAAAAAAGAAGAATATTTGGAGATGCTGTTGTAACAGGATATGGAACAATAAATGGAAGGAAAGTCTTTGTTTATGCTCAAGACTTTACATTCATAGGTGGATCTTTAGGTGAAATGCATGCTAAGAAGATAACAAAAATTCAAGATATGGCACTTAAAGCAGGAGTACCAGTAATTGGTCTTAATGACTCAGGAGGAGCAAGAATTCAAGAAGGTATAGCTTCACTAGCAGGTTATGGTGAAATATTCTATAGAAATGTTATGGCTTCTGGAGTAATACCACAAATAATTGCAATTATGGGACCATGTGCTGGAGGAGCAGTATATTCACCAGCTCTTGCAGACTTTATAATAATGGTAAGAAAGACAAGTTACATGTTCATAACAGGTCCAAAAGTTGTTAAAGCAGCTATTGGAGAAGATGTAACTTTTGAAACACTTGGAGGAGCTGATGCTCATGCAAAATTAAGTGGTGTAGCACATTTTGCAGTAGATAATGATGAAGAATGTATTAATTTAATTAAGAAATTATTAAGCTATCTACCATCAAATAATATGGAAGATCCACCAGTTGTAGAAACTGGAGATCCACCAGATAGAATGGATGAAGAATTAAATGAAATAGTACCAGCAGATCCAAAGAAGCCATATGATGTACGTGATGTAATAAATAGAGTATTTGATAGAGGAACATTCTTTGAAATACAAAGTCAATTTGCACCCAATGCAGTTATAGGTTTTGCAAGACTTAATGGTAGAGTTGTTGGTGTTGTAGCAAATCAGCCTATGGTATATGCTGGTTGTCTTGATATTGATTCTTCTGATAAAATTGCAAGATTTGTAAGAACTTGTGATGCCTTTAATATACCATTGGTTACATTTGTTGATGTTCCTGGCTATTTGCCTGGAACAAAACAAGAACATGGAGGAGTAATAAGACATGGTGCAAAGGTAATATTTGCATATTCAGAAGCTACTGTTCCAAAATTAACAGTAATACTAAGAAAAGCATATGGTGGAGGATATATTGCTATGTGTAGTAAACATCTTGGTGCTGATTTTGTATTTGCATGGCCAACTGCAGAAATTGCAGTTATGGGACCTGAAGGGGCTATTGAAATAATTCATAAAAGCGAATTAATGAAAGCAAAGACTCCTGAAGAAGTAAAGGAAATTACAGATAGATTAGTAGCAGAATATAGAAGTAAATTTGCAAATCCATATGTTGCAGCAAATCTTGGATATGTAGATCAAGTAATATTACCAAAGGAAACAAGACCAATGTTAGTCAAGGCATTAGATGCTATGAGTACAAAAAGAGAAATTCAACCAAGACCACCAAAAAGACATGCTAATATGCCTGTATAACTATTATTATTTTTTGTTTTATTACTTTTATAATTATTTATAATTATAAATTTACCAAAAATTATTTAATAAAAATATTTTTAATATATTCGCCGATGGTGGAAAATGATGAGCCTTTCCAAGTATGTTATTCCATTTGAAAAATTAAGAAAAAAAGATGTTGGAATTGTTGGGGGTAAAAATGCAAATTTAGGAGAATTAATTTCTATTGGAATACCTGTACCTCCAGGTTTTGCTATAACTGCTGAAGCTTATAAATTACACATAGAAAGAAATAATTTAGCTGAAAAAATTTTCAGTATACTATCTGATCTAGATGTACTAGATAGTAATGCATTAGAAAGCGCTTCTAAAAAAATAAGAGAAATAATAGAGAGTGGTGAAATTCCTGAGGAAGTTAAAACTGAAATTTTAGAAGCATATAGAGAATTAGGTAAAAAAGTAGGAAGAGTAAATCCAGTAGTTGCAGTGAGAAGTAGTGCAACAGCTGAGGATCTTCCAACTGCAAGTTTTGCAGGTCAGCAAGATACATATTTATTTGTAGAAGGTGAAGAAGAATTATTAAAATATGTTAAAAAATGCTTTTCTTCACTATATACTCCAAGAGCTATTGCTTATAGAAAAGCTAAGGGATTTGATGATAGAAAGGTCTATTTAAGTGTTGGAGTCCAAAAAATGATAAATAGTAAGGCATCAGGTGTAATGTTTACACTAGATCCTGTAACTGGAAATAGAGATATTATAGTAATAGAAGGGACTTTTGGTATTGGAGAGACAATAGTACAAGGAAGAGTTAGACCAGATCAATTTGTAGTAGATAAGAAGAACCTAACAATAGTAAGAGAAATCATCTCTCAAAAATCTAGAATGGGTATTAGATCTCAAGAAGGTGGAATAAAAGAAGTACCAGTTCCTGAAGATATGAAAGATAGACCCTGTTTAACAAAAGATCAAGTAATAATACTTGCAAGATATGGATTAGAAATAGAAAAACACTATGGAGTGCCCATGGATATAGAGTGGGCTTTAGATTCTGATGAAAATAAACTCTATATACTACAAGCTAGACCTGAAACTGTATGGTCTCAAAAAGGTAAATTAGAAGAAGAATCAATAATAACTGCTAAACCAATTCTAAAGGGATTACCTGCTTCTCCAGGAATAGCATCAGGAAGAGCAAGAGTTATAATTGATGTAAATGATATAGGAGAATTTCAAGCTGGTGAAATTTTAGTAACTCATATGACTTCTCCAGATTGGGGACCTGCTATAAGAAAAGCAAAAGCAATAATAACTGATAGTGGAGGAATAACTTGTCATGCTGCTATTGTAAGTAGAGAACTTGGAATACCATGTATTGTAGGAACAAATAATGCTACTTCTGTAATTAAAACAGGTCAAATTATAACTGTAGATGCCACCCATGGAGTTGTTTATGAAGGTGAAGTAATGCCTAAAGAAGAAAAAAAGCTTGCACCTATGGCTATATCATTGCCTATATCTGATCTTTATCCAGTAACAGCCACAAAAGTATATATGAATTTAGGAGAACCATCAGTGATAGAGAAATACAAAGATTTGCCATTTGATGGAATTGGATTAATGCGAATTGAATTTATAATTGCTGATATAATAGGAGAACATCCTTTATATTTAATAGAAAGAAAAGAAGAAAGAAAATTTGTAGAAAAGCTTGCTGAAGGTATAGCACAAGTTGCTAGAGCCATATTCCCAAGACCTATCATAGTAAGATTTAGTGATTTTAAGACAAATGAGTATAGACAATTAAAAGGTGGAGAAAAATATGAGCCTGAAGAAAATAATCCAATGATTGGATGGAGAGGAGTAAGTAGATACATATCATCAATTTATGAACCTGCATTTAGACTTGAATGCCAAGCAATAAAATATGTAAGAGATACTCTTGGATTAAAAAATGTTCATGTAATGCTTCCTTTTGTAAGAACAACATGGGAAGTTGAAAAATGTCTTAACATAATGAAAAGTGAAGGATTGGAAAGAAATAGAGATTTTAAAGTATGGCTAATGGCAGAAATTCCATCAATAATATTTATGGCAGATGAATTTTCAAAGCTTTGTGATGGATTTAGCATAGGAAGTAATGATTTAACTCAATTAATATTAGGAGTAGATAGAGATTCTCCTGTACTTCCATCTCAAGATCCTCGTTATTTTGATGAAAGAGATCCTGCTGTTTTAAGAGCAATTTCACATTTAATAAAAGTAGCTCATGAAAATGGAGCAACTGTAAGTATATGTGGTCAAGGACCAAGTGTATATCCTGAGCTTACAGAATTTCTTGTAAGAATGGGAATTGATAGTATAAGTGTAAATCCAGATGCTGTAATATGGACAAGGAAATTAGTTGCAAGTATAGAAAGAAAAATAATACTTGAAAAAATATCAAAAATTAATGAAAAAGAATGGAAATTAAGATTTTAATATTGAAATTATCTTTTTTCTAAATATTATTGTTACTATAATCAAAATTATAATTGCTATAGTTATTGGTAGTATAATTTCACTAATAGATTTTTCACTTATATTAATTGATGATATAATAGTTTTTGAAAGCATTCTCTCATCTTGAGTCCAAGTAATTTCAATATCTAATTTTTGTTCTCCTGGATTTGCTTTATTATCTATATCAACTTCCATCATTACAACTTTCTTACTTCCACTTGGAATATCTCCAAGTAATGATGATGTAGATCCTGATATATATGGTGAAATTACTGAAATTCTAACATTTTTCGCAGTTACATTACCTAAATTATTAATTTCTATTATTAATTTTGCATTTCTAGTGCCAGGAAAGACTTCTCTATCAAAGTATATTTTTTCTATAGAAAGCTCAGCTTTTTCAGATATGGATAAAGGTAATGTTGTTGAATAGTTTTCATTTCTTGTGGTTATAGTTATAGGTATTTCATAATATCCTGGCTTAGCATTTTCATCTATATCTATTAAGAAATAAACATTAATGCTTCCACCTACAGGTAAAAATGGTATTTTTATACGATCTGAGCCAATATATGATGGCTTAATTATATTTTCTATACTTCCAAGGGTTATACTAATATCTTGTGCTGTATAATTTCCATTATTTACTATTACACATGATGCCTTAACTACTTTATCTCCTGGAAATACAGGAGATGGAATATATATCACATTAGATATTGATATTGATGATGTCCCTTTTAATTCAAATCCTATTGTTGTAGTATATGAATATTTATTATTTAAATCATCTTCAAAATTTATATTTAAATATAGAGGTATTGCGCCATAGACATTTGGTTGAATAAAAACATTCTTTTCAATTTTCCAAGATTCATTTGGTTTTAATTCTTCTTTATAATCCCATCCATCTCCTACAACTATGGCTATTTGAGGAGATTGTGATGCTAAATTTGTACTAATATGTTTTGCTTCTTTTTCTCCTATATTTGTTAAAATAATAACAATTTTATTAGCAGAGTTAGGAGTTAACTCATTACTTTCTGTACTGACTTTAATTATTGGTCTTGGTTCTTCTTCGCTCATTAATCCTATATTCAAAGAATCTTGATATTGTGAATTTCTTTCATCATAATAGCTCATATCAATATGTAAAGGTAAACTTCCATAGGTTTTAGGTTCTAAATATAATGATAAAGGAATTATTATTTTTTCATCTCTTAATAGCTTAGAAATAAAGAAAGAATTATTACCCATTAAAGTGAGTTGATTTGTAGCTGGATTTATTTTAATTGTTAAATTATAAGCATCATTACCTATGTTACTTATACTTAATGTAATATTATTTATTATTCCTGGATGAATTTTTAATTCACTTACATTTAATTCCATTCTTGGTCTATCAATATCTTCAACTTTAAAACCAAAAGAAAGTGTCATTGTGTATTGATTATTTCTTTGATCCTCATATGCAATATTTAGTGTAACCCCAGATCCATCTCTTACATTTAATTGAGCAAAAATATCAAAAGAAATAGTCCAGTTTTCCTTTGGTTCTAAGAAATCTTTTTCATATTCATTTCTATTAATGATGGTTAAATAAACATCTTGAGTTTGTATTCTTACTACAATATTTCTTGCTAGTCCATCACCTTTATTAAATATTGTAAACTTTATATTATTTACATAACCTCTTGTAATTTTATTTGAGTTTATAGTTACATTTATATCAGGTCTTCCATTTATTGTTAATATAAGATTGAATTCCTCCTGAAGGTATTTTCCATCCTTAATATAATTAATCTTAAGTGGAACATTATACCATCCCTTTTTACAAGATGAAGAAATATCAAATTCAAAACTAAAGTAAACAGTATTATTATATTCTAAAGTACCATCATATTTATCACTGATAGTAGTATAATTCTCACTTATTTCTGATACATCAATTATAGCTTCTATATTTTGGCATGAAGTATTTCCAATATAAAGTAATGATACTTTACATGTACTATTTCCACCAATGTTTAGTGTTTGCCAATATACATCTTTCAATTGAAAATTATTTTCCTCACTTACTACAAATTTACAAATTGGAAGTAAAAGAATTAATAAAATAATAATATATTTGTATTTCATATTAATCCACTCTCAATTTTAATGTTTTTAAAGCTATAGTAAGCATTAGTATTACATATATAATAAGAACTAAAGTTTGCCATGATACATCCCATATACTTGCCCCTCTTATCATTATATCTCTAAAAGCAGATGTAAAATAGTACATTGGTGTTAAATTTGCTATAATTTTTGCAGAATAGGATAACATATCAATTGGTACAAAAGTTCCACTAAATAAAAGTGCAGGTATAAAGACGAATATAGCTGCTTGATTTGCTTGAAGTTGATTTCTTGATAATACAGAAATTAACATACCTAATCCAAGAGATCCTATGAGAAATAAAGTAGAAATTAACATAGCATCAATTATTGAGCCCTTTATAGATACATTAAAGACATAAATTGCAACTAATAAGGTTATTAACATATTTGCTATTGTAGCTATAAAGAAAGCAATAAACTTACCAAATATTATATCAAATTTACTTATTGGTGACATTATTAATTGTTCAAACGTACCTTTTTCTTTTTCCCTACAAATGGCTATTGATATTAATGTAGTAGGAACAAGCTGAAGTACTATACCCATGACTAAAGGAGTAAATGCTTCAATATTAGTAACAGTAGGACCATAAACAGAATTATATATTATTTCAATAAAATTTCCTTGTGCTTTAAGAGAAAGCTCTTCTTGAAATTTATAAGTTACATATAATATTGAGCTTTTTATCATACTTGACATAGTAGGTATGCTTTCATCAACTATTACAAGTAATTGAACTGATGAATTTCTAATAATTCCATATGTAAATCCACTAGGTATTACAATAACTGCAGAAACCTTTCCATCTTCTACTAATTTTCTTCCTTCTTCAATACTATTTCCATAAGCTTTTATATTTAAATCTTCAACTTTCATTATTGAATCAATTAATGTCCAGCTTAAAGCTTCTCTATCTAGATTAACAATTCCAATATTAACTTTTCCTTTTTCACCACCATAGCCTATACCAAATAAAACCATTACAATTAAAGGAATCATAGCAATCATAATTAGAGATCTAGGATCTCTTCTGAATTGTTTTAATTCTTTAATAACAACTACAAATACACTCAAGGAATCTCACCTAATAATTTTATAAAAACTTCTTCAAGTGAGATATTAATTGGCTCAACTGAAATTAATTTTATATTATAACTATCTAGTAAATTGAAAATATTTGGTAATTCCTTAGAAATATCATTAAGAACTGCTCTAACTATTGTAATATCATTTTCTTTTCTTGTTTCTAGTATTTTTAAAGGTAGGGAATCAATATCTCCTTTTATTTTTAATTCAATTACATCTCCACCAAAAGCTTTTCTTTTTAATTCTCTTGGACTTCCAATAGCAATTAATTTTCCTTTACTCATTAATCCAATTCTATCACAATTTTCAGCTTCATCCATATAATGTGTTGTTACTAAAATTGTTGTACCTTCTTTATTTAAACTTCTAAAATAATTCCAAAATGCTCTTCTTAATGATGGATCTACACCTGCAGTTGGTTCATCTAATATTAATAAACTAGGATTATGAATTAAGGCCACACCAAGAGCTAAACGTTGTTTCATTCCTCCACTTAATTTTCCTGCTAATCTATCTTTAAATTCACTCAATTCAAGAAAATCTAATAATTTTAAAATTCTCTCTCTTAATAAAGATCCTTTTAAACCATAAAGCCTCCCATAAAATTCCATATTTTCATAAACAGTTAAATCCTCATAAAGACTAAATCTTTGTGCCATATAACCTATTTTTCTTATTGCTTCATTTCTTTGCTCAGGAATATTATATCCAAGAATTTTTATTGAGCCTTCTGTAGGAGCCATAAGTCCACATAGCATTCTTATAGTAGTTGTTTTTCCTGCACCATTTGGACCTAAAAGTCCAAATATTTCTCCTTTATATACTTTTAAATCTAAATGATCTACAGCTATAAAATCACCAAATTTCTTTGTTAATCCTGAAATTTCAATTGCATATTCCACAAAAGAAAGAAAAATTATAAAAATATTAATTTTTTTAACTAAAAGTGGTGAATATGAAGAAAATAAAATCTATGAATGCTTTTGAAAGATTAAAAGAAATTGGTCTAAGTGATTATGAAGCTTTAGTTTATCTAAAGCTTGTAATTGATGGACCATCAACTGCAAAGGAAATAAGTGAAAGTACTGAAGTACCATATACAAAGGTATATGAGGTTTTAGAAGGACTAGAAAGAAAGGGATGGATTGAAATAAGTCAAGGAAGACCTATGAGATTTAAAGCAAAATCTCCTTCTGAAATTGTAGAAATTATAAAAAATGAATATCAAACTCGTTTAAATAAAATTGAAGATTTTTTAATAAATGAGTTGCAATCAATATATGATGTACATTCAGCAGAAGAATCTGAAATATGGATTTTAAAATCTCCATTAGGAATTATGAATAAGATAAGAAATATGGTTAAAACATTTAATAAAGAACTTTATATTGTAATAGGAAATTTTGATGTTAATATTTATTCTGATGTTATAAATGAAATTGAGAGAATTGATACAAATAAGAATATTAAGATTCTTTTAAATGAAAATACTTTTAATTTCTTCAGTAGTACTAATAAAGATAATGTAATAATCAAAAAAGCATTAATTACAATACCCTTTAATGTAATACTATCAGATAGAGAAGAAGTACTATTTCATTTAACTATTGGACTAGATAAAACAAGTGAAGAAAGAAAGAATTTAGCAGTACATATACTTGATAAATCCTTAGCAAAGGTAATACGTGAATATATAGAATTCTTTTGGAAGATAAGCTAACTATTTTAATATGCAACATCCATTTATTATTTTTACATTTTTTGCATATTTTAATGTTTCATAAAGTGGATTAGCAATACCATCATATTGCAAATCAACTGCTATTTTCTCAATTATTGGTCTATATTTTCCCTTTAATCTCATACACCCTAATGTAAGATGACCTTTAAAATTTTCTCTTGCATACATCATTATATCCTTAATGCCATCTATATCTGAAAAATTATCTATTAATGTAAGTATAGATAAAACATCTACATTTGCTCTTATAGCCATATCTATAGCCTCATATTCTCCTTTTATTTTTCCATTATCTACTCCAATTAATACATGAGCTGCTACAATAGGAATATATTGCTTAGCTAATTTCATACAATACTCATAATCCTCTTTTAACCAATCTCCTTTGATATAATTATCTATAGTCTCTTGACTGCCAATAACATCTATTAAAACTGCATCAATAATACCATTTAGCTTATCAAATTCCTTTATTAAACCAGAATGTAATTCAATAAAAATTCCTGTTCTAATTTTTCCTTCTTTTATTACATCTAAAAATTTGAATATAGGCAATCTTCCTTTTTTATCAAAACCTCCACTTATCAATATATAATTATAACCTTTTTCTTTTGCTACAATAAATTCATTTAATAGATCTTTACTATCTTTTATCCATTTCATATTTTTCAAATATTTTCCTTTACAATGATTACACATAAGTTCACAATATCCACCAGTAATAGAAATTGTATATACTGAAGGCCTATAAGCAATTATTTTATGCATTCTCAATTATCTCCAAAAGATCATTAATTTTAAATCCCAATATTATTATGTTTTTATTTTTAATGAAACTTTCTAATTCATCTTTCAAATCATTAATAGATTTATTTTTAATAAATTCTTCTAATTCATCCAAAGCCTCTTCTGGATAGATAAAAAAATCTCCAGATATCTTAATATTCTTTATGATATCTCCTTCTTTTTCAATACTTACTTTTAATAATTTTTCACATTTTCTTACTATTGTCTTCAAAAAATCACCTTCTATAATTCCACTCATAAGATTTATATTTATTAATAAGCTCCATAGCCAATTTTCTTTCAAATTCATTAATTTCTCCATAGAATATTTCTAATTTAAAATATTTTTTAAATTCTTCAGCTAAAATCTCTGCCATTTCCTCTCTTGAAATATTATATCCTAAATCTTTTAGAGAAACTACTCTCTTAGTAATATCCTTTAGTTGTTTATCTGCTAATTTTTCATATTTTATTTTTAAAGCAGAAAGAAGAGAATAATCAAAAGATAATAATAAAGTTCCATGTTGTAAAATTGCTCCATATTTTCTTGTTTGAGCACTACCAGAAATTTTTCTTCCTTCAACTTCTATATCATTTATAGGTCTAAATCTTGCATTTACCCCAATTCTTTTAAGAGCATTTATAATTGGAGTACATATTACCTTATAGCTTTCTTCAATATCAAAAGGAACATAATTACCATCATTTTTTACTATAAAGCTATATGTAAGCTCTCCTTCAGAATGAATTACTGCACCTCCTCCAGTTATTCTTCTTACAACTTCTATATTATTTTCCTTACAAAATTCCAAATTTACTTCTTCTCTAATTTCTTGAAAATAACCAATGGAAACTGCTCTTGGCCACCAGCCATATAATCTTAATGTTGGTGGACTTAAATTTTCTCCAATACATTTAGCAATTGCTTCATCAATTGCCATATTACAGAAAGGATCATTTATATGAAATCTTAAGACCCTCAGCAAATAATTCCCTCCTTATTATATCAATTTCTTCTTTTCTTGGTTTTCTTGGATAATTATAAATTGGACCTAATGGACTTTCATTAAAATATGGTCTATTACAATTAGGACATCCTTTTGTCATAAATGCTTCTCCTTTTTCTATGATATCCTCTAAAATATTTTTATTGGCTTTTATTTCTATAATCCTTCCATTATTATCATATGAAAACTCATAATCTTCATTCATAAATATTAATTCTCTAGCAATTTGTAATCTTCTATATGAAGATATACTTGGTCTTTTTAAATTATATAATTCTGTTTTAGGTATAGGAGTAAAAGCAAATAAAGATGGAATAATTCCCATATTCTTACATTTTTCTAATATATTAATAATATCACATTCTCTTTCTCCAAGTCCAACTATTATATGAGTTCCAATTTTTTCTCTCCCAAAAATTTTTAGTGCTTTTTCTAATGAGTCCCAGTAATAATCCCAATTTTCTCCTTTTATATAATTAAAAATTTCTTTGCTTGCACAATCTATGGGTATAGTAATAATATCAATATTCATTTTTTTAAGTAATATCATTTCTTCTTCTCTTAATGGAGATGTAGATATAGAGATTGGAATATTACTAATATTTGATATGAAATTAATTACTTTTGATATTATATTATTTTCTTTAGAGCATTGAATACAAATTCTTTTAAACTTACTTAATGGTTTTTTTAGAATATCTTCAATATTAAATTCAGGCCATATAACCCTGGAAATCATATCTGATGGCTCTTTTGATTGTAAACAAAATTTGCATTTTCCTTCACATTTATTTATCATAACAAAAAAATAACCAGTTGTAGGAGGATCTTTCATAATACCCTTAATTAATCCTAACTCTATAGCAGTACCATAGGATACTTTTATTTTATCTCCTCTGCTATATTCCATAGGTATTGAAAAGTGTCTAGAAGAACTTCTATCATTCCTTGATTCTTTGTATATCCTGGTCTGTAGTATATTCTTTCACCTCTTTCTTTCTTTGCCCATATTAAGAAAACTGCTTCTTTTTTATCTATAATAGTGAATCTTATATTTCTCCATAGTCCTTTTGATATCTTAACTTTAATTTTATTCATTTTTAATTCTTTAATTCTTTCTTCAATTTCTTTATCAAATGCTAAAAACAATATCTTGACTTCCACATTTCTGTCTACAGCAGATATTAGTTCTTCTCTTATTCTTGGATAATAACTAAATCTTTCTGTTAAAATAGAAATTTCATTTTTTGCTCTTGAAATTAATTTTATTGTTTCCATTTCCATTTCTTTTAAATTTTCAATAGGTTGCCATAATTCTTCTAATCTTATACCATATCTACTTTCAATATATAATTGCTCCAAAGTATTTTGAAGTTCATTTACTATTTTCCTCAATTCTGTTAGTTTTAACTCTAATTCCAATTCTTTCATTTTCAAGAATTTATTTAGAAAAAATTTTGGAGAAACTGGCATTATAGTATCTCTTATAATTTCAATAGAACCAAATTGCAAAAGTCTAGAAATAGATTCTTCTACATCTTTAGGATTGATCTTAAATTCTTCCAATAAATTCTTTTTATTTAATTCTCCTTTTCTTAATATATATTCATAAATTTTTATATCTAGATCTGAAAAACCAATTTGTCTTAATCCTTCTATTTGCATTCTATCACCATTATATTTCTAAAAGTTCTTCCATTCTTATTACACCTTTAAGTGAAGATATTTTATTTAATAAGGATTTTACTTCAGATAAATTATTTACACTAAAGAAAGCAACTATATCGAATCTTCCAAATGTAGGAAATACTTCTAATACTGCTGGTATTTTTTCAATTTCATTAACTATATCAAGAACTGAAGTTTTATCAGCATTTATTAATACAACTAAATGCATTTTTCTCACCTATAGTATTGTTTCAACTAGAGTTTCAGTAGAAATAACGCCAGGAATTTTTGCTATTTCATAAACAGCAATTCCTAGTTTTTCTAATCCTTGAGCTTCATATTCTACTACTATATCAAGACTTCCTAGAACCTCAAATGCTCTTTTTACACCCTTCATATTCTTTATTACATTTATTACTTCTGAGGATTTTCCAGGATGACAATATACTAATATACATGCTAATACCATTTTTATCACCTTAGAGTAGTTAATATTTTATAAAATGGATGATCCTTTTCTATTTTTCTCCCCTTAAGTTTCTCTCCATAAGCTTTTATACCTTCGATAATTGCAATGGGTTCAAATATGTAGTTGGCTGCTCTTAATGGTCCATATAATATAAAGTCTACATTAGCCAATTGTAACATAGTAGATAATGCAATATTAAGACCTCTTGCTATAGTTTTACTCATTTTTTTATTGATAAGTAATTGATAAGCAATATTAGAAGGAGCACATCCTACAGGAATATTAAGTTCTTCTTTTATTAATTTTATAGATTCAAATGCCAACCATGTACTTGTAATATCTAAAATTCCGACATCTACTGCTATTTCTTTTATATTTGCTTTTTTACATTTTTCTAATAAACAATCCTTTATAAGAGAAATTTTTTCTTCAGGATATATTGCTGATGGATCAATTGCCTGAATAATTGCATAATCTATACCATATTCCTTAATTTTTTCAAGTTCATTATCTGTGGTATTAGGATTAATAGCATTTACTCCACATTTAATACCTAATTCTTTTGCTTTTTTATATCCTGCAATTCTTGTTTCTTCATTTAATCCTCCTATAAATATTGGATCTTCAGTTATATTAGATAGGATTTCAATATAGTTTTCCATAGCAATAGGAGTTTCAGCAATTACATCTAAAGCATGATTAAGTCCTGTTTTTTCTTTTAACAATTTTATTCTTTTTAATTCTCTTTTCAAGGCTTTTTCATCTATTATTCCTTTCTTATGATCTATAACTTTTTTATCTCCTTTATAAAATAGACTACCTATAAGTAAAAACTTAGAAAATATGTTATTCATGGCTTAATACCTCTTTTAAAGCTATTACCATATTTTTAAGTTTTGCAAAAGCTATTTCGCGAGTAAAAGGTCTTAATCCACAATCTGGATGAATAAAAGCTATATTTTCTTTACCATAAGTTTCTAGACCTTTTATTATTATTCTTTTTATAGACTCTATACTATCAATATTATTATCCATAGTACTTACACATCCCAATCCTAATTTCTTAGAATAATCTTCTATAATATTTCTTTCAACAGTATCAAAATTACTTATATTGTCTTTAAAAGAAAATGATAATACATCTAAATTTTCAATTTTTACAATATCTTTAAATGATTTTCTCAGATTTCCACATACATGTAAAGCTTTAATTCCTTTTAAATTAGATATCATTCTTTCAATAGATTTTCTTCCTATATCAATAGGTGCTCCTATAGAAAAACTTGGTTCATCTATTTGAAAATATTTTACTCCTACTTTTTTATATATAATTTCAATTTCTACTGCTAATGCCTCAGAAATATCTTCATATAATCTTAAATCTCTAAATCCTGAATAAGGAGCATCTGGAGAAAGTTCAGAGAAGAATATCATAGTCATAGGTCCAGTAATAATAGCTTTTAATTCTGCTTTTCCGTAAGATAATTTTTTAGCAAATAAAAGATCTTCTACTAATGGTGTTTCTTCAGGTGGTTTTATTTTTCCTATAATTTCAGTTTTTTCATTTTCTACTTTAAATCCAGGTATATGATCAGAAAAATATGAAACCATATCTTTTCTTGTTTGACCATCACTTATTATTTCAATACCTGCATTAATTTGATCTTCTACAGCAATTTTAATAGCTTCTATATCCTTACCAACTACAGGATAACTACCAATAACTGTTGTTTTTATCATTTTATCACCCAATCATTAGCTATTTTTACAGCATCATTAGCATCTTTACCATAAGCATCTGCTCCTATTTTTTTAGCAATTTCTTCATTTACAGCAACTCCTCCAATCATTATTTTTAATTCATTAGATATTTTACGTGCAGATGATATTATTCTTTCTGCTTTTTCAATATCTGAAGTTAATAAAATAGAAAGTGCTAAGATATCTACTTTATTTTCTTTCAATATTTTTTCTACTTTTTCTGGATTAATATTAATACCAATATCAATTACTTTAAAATTATTAGCAATAAGCATAGCAGAAACAATAGATTTTCCTATATCATGAGGACCTAATGATCCAATTGCTATTACTGCTTTATAATTTTTATTTTCACTTTTACTAATTAGTGGTAAAACTAAATTAAGAGAAGTCTTTGCAGCATTTGCTGCTCTTATGACTTCAGGAAGGAATAATTCTCCTTTATCAAATAAGTCTCCAACATATCTTAATCCTTCAGTTATAGCATTAATAATATCATTAGTACTTATTCCCATATTAAGAGATTTTTCAGTTAATATTTTAGATTTTTTTGAATCTTGTTCAATTATTGATTTTTTTAGTTCTTCCAAAATCTCCATAGTTCTTCACGTATATACGAAAACTTTTAGACTTCCTATATATCAATTTTTTTGGTTAAGTGAAAAAATATGCAAAAAGAAGAAGTAAAAAAAGATACTCAAGATAGATATATACTAATTACTGCAGTTGGGCCAAATAGACCAGGATTAATAGCTGAAATTTCATCCATTATAGCAGAATTTGGATATAATATTGAAGATCTAGATCAAGTAGTAATGAAAAATATATTCATATTATCTATGCTAGTGAAAATACCTTTTAATGCTAGTATAGATAGATTGAAAGAAAAAATGAGTTATTTGTGTAATGAACTTGGACTTGAGGTGTCATTTTACTATGCTGGAAGATAATAAAATGGTAATAACAGTTGTAGGAAGAGATAGGCCAGGTATAGTAGCCAATGTAACTGGTGTACTTGCTAGATTTCATGTAAATATACTTAAAACAAGAGCATCAACAATTTTCTCAGATCTATTTGTAATTATATTAGCAGTAGATACAAGTACATCTTTAATAAGAAGAGATGTATTAATGAATATATTGAAGAAGAGTTGTGAAGATGTAGGTCTTGCTGTTGCTATAGAATCTTTTCAGAGTTATAAATATGATAAAAAAGTAATAGTATTTGATTTAGATGGAACACTTATTGAACAAGAAGTAATTGATGAGCTTGCAAAAGCAGCAGGTGTTGGTGAAGAAGTTAAGAAAATTACAAAAATGGCAATGGAAGGAAAAATAAATTATTTAGAAGCACTTAAAGCTAGAGTAAGATTATTAAAAGGCTTACCTGTAAGCGTATTAGAAAAAATAAAATCATCTGTTATTATAAATCCTGGTGTAAAAGAATTAACATTAAAATTAAAAGAACTAGGATTTAAAATTGGAATTATAACTGGAAGTTTTGATTTTATTTCTAATCATATTGGAAAATTAATAGGAGCAGATTATGTATTTTGTAATAAACTTATTATTGATGATGGATATTTAACAGGAGAAGTTGAAGGTGAAATAACAAGTCCAGAGGCCAAATTAAATGCAATAAAGAAAATAGCTAAAGAATTGGGAATAGGACTAGAATCATGTGTTGCTATTGGAGATGGTGCAAATGATCTTTTCATGATAGAAAATGTAGGATTAGGAATTGGTTATAAGCCAAAACTTATTGTAAAAGAAAGAGCTCATGGATTAATAAATACTGATGATATTAGAATATTATTAGCTCTTATGGGATGTATAGACCTAAAAAAAGATATAGTTAAGCGTTTAGAGAAAATATGATAAAAATGTCTGAGGAATATGATAAAGAACTTGAAAAAATAAAATTAAAAAAACTTAAAGAATTAATAAGTAGGGAGAGAAGTATTATAAAAAAAGAGGAGATGAAAATGGAAAAAAGCTATATCGAATTAGGAGATGAAAATTTTGATTCTATTGTAAACACATCCAAAAAACTTGTAGTTGTAGATTTCTGGGCTCCATGGTGTGGTCCATGTCTTATGATGGCACCAATATTTGAAAGACTTGCAGAAAAATACAAAGAAAAAGTATTAATGGCTAAAGTAAATGTTGATGAAAATATTATAATTCCTCAAAGATTTAACATATATGGAATTCCCACATTTGTATTCATAAAAAATGGAAAAGAAATTAAGAGAATTGTAGGAGCTGTAAGAGAAGAAATTCTTGAAAAAGAAATTTTAAATAATTTATAAGGTGAAAAATTGAGATTCATTGATTCTCATACACATACATATCTCAGAGGACCTGAAGATTTAGAGCTCATGGCAATTTCTGGTATAGAAGGAGTAATATTATGCTCTTTTCTACCTTTTCAACCTCATGGTTTTTCTACAATGTATGATTTATTTAAATGGTTGATTGAAAATGAAACATATAGACTTTATAAATATGGAATACATAGTAGAGTTGCTATTGGAATACATCCAAAAGCCATACCAGAATCAGAAGTAAAAATGGTTTTAGACCATATACTCACATTATTTGATAATGAAAAAGCATCAGCATTAGGAGAGGTAGGATTAGAGACTGGAAGTAAAGAAGAAGAGGATGTATTTATTCAACAATTAAGAATTGCAAATGAATATTTAGTACCAATTATAGTTCATACCCCTAGACAAAATAAACAAAAGATTTTAGAAAAAATAATATCTATATTGGATTCTGAAAATGTAGATTTTTCAAGAGTCATAATAGATCATTTAACACCAGACTTAATAGAGAAAGTAAAATCAATAGGTGCTATAGTAGGTTTAACAGTACAACCAGGAAAATTAACACCCAAGGATATTTATGATGTAATTACAAAGTATGGTCCTGAGGGGATTGTTATAAATAGTGATATTGGTGTTAACCCATCAGATCCCTTAGCTCTTCCAAGAACAGCGCATTATTTAAGTAAAGAAGGAGTAAGTGGAGGAGATATTCAAAAAATAATGTATTCTAATATACGTAGTCTTCTTCCTATCTAAAATTTCTTATAAAATCTAAATTTCTTAGCGATAGATTTTTATTCTAATAAAAGCAAGAATTCATTTTATGAATAATAAAATTAATAAAATTATTGAACTTTCCAACAAATATTTATCAAGAATGTATAAAAGATATTATCCCTTTATACCTGAAAGAGCTGAAGGAGATATTATTTATTCGATAGATGGAGAGGCTTATATTGATCTTTATGGTGGAATTGCCATATCAAATATAGGATGGTCTAATCCTCGTATTATAAAGGCCATAGAGGAACAATTACATAAGTTTATTCATATGCCATCTATTTATTATCTTGAGCATACTGCAAGACTTGCAGAAAAATTAGCTATGTTATCACCTGGAAAAGCTTTAACAAAATGCTTCTTTTTAAATAGTGGTTCTGAAGCCAATGAGACAGCTATAGCAATAGCAAAACGTATAAGAAAGGTTCCATATATACTTGCACTTCATAGATCATTTCATGGTAGAACTTATTATGCTGTTAGTGTAACTGGTCAATCTAATTGGAAAGTTGGTATTGCTCCATTTGCCCCTGTAATATTTGCACCTGATCCTTATTGTTATAGATGTCCATTAGGACATAAGGAATATCCAGATTGTGGACTAGCATGTGTTAAATACATAGAGGATATAATAAAATGTGAAGTTGGAGAATCAATTGCAGCATTTATAGCAGAACCTATGATGGCAAATGGTGGAATAATTATTCCACCTAAAGATTACTTTAAGGAGGTTAAGAAAATAATTGAAAAATATTCAATTATTTTCATATGTGATGAAGTACAAACTGGAAATGGAAGAACAGGAAAACTTTGGGGAATTGAAAATTATGATGTAATACCTGATATAATGACAACATCAAAAGCTATAGCAAATGGTCTTCCTCTATCTGTTACTATGTACAAAGAAGAATTCGATTCTTATTTAAATCCAGGAGAACATTTTTCTACACTTGGTGGAAATGCTCTTGCTTGTATTACTGCTGAAATTGTTCTTGATGAGCTTGTAGGAGGTATAATTAAAGAAGCTTATGAGAAAGGAGAATATTTTAAGAAGAGATTAGAAGAACTTAAAGAAAAGTATGAAGTCGTTGGTGATGTAAGAGGAGCTGGATTACTTATTGGAATAGAATTTGTAAAAAATAAAAAAACGAAAGAGTATGGAAGAGAAGAAGCTATGAAATTTCTTAATGAAACATGGAAGAGAAAAATTTTAGTTGGAATAGGAGGAATAGAAGGAAATATTATAAGAATAGAACCACCGCTTACTATTAAAAAAGAAAATATAGATTATGCTATTGAGGTATTTGATGAGGTATTAAAAAATATTTAACGTTCTCTTTTTCCTTCAATAAATTCTTCAAAAGCTCTTTTTGCTAATTCATATGGCATTTGTTCTGGAGGATGTTTAAATGCAAATGCTGATGCACTTATAAGAGGACCTGCAATTCCTCTATCAAGTGCAATTTTACATGCTCTAATTACATCAATAACTACACCTGCACTATTTGGAGCATCCCATACATCAAGTTTAACATCAATTTGAACAGGAGTACTTCCAAAATATTCTCCTTTTATATAAATATAACAAATCTTTTTATTTTCAAGAAATGGAACATAGTCTGATGGGCCTATTCTTAGTGGAATATTATATGGAATCATAGCTTGTACAGCAGAAGTCTTACTAATTCTTTTTGATACTAAACGTTCTTCTTCTAACATATTAAGAAAATCTGTATCTCCTCCTATATTCAACTGATAGCTCTCTAAAATCTTTACACCTCTATCTACTAAGAGTTTTGCAATAGTTTTATGAAGAACTGTAGCTCCAATTTGACTCATAACATCATCTCCTGCAACAGGTAGGCCATTTTCAAAGAATTTTCTTTGCCATTCTAAATCTGATGCTATAAAAACTGGCATACAGTTTACAAAAGCACATTTTGCTTTAATTGCTTGTTCAGCATAAAATCTTGTAGCTTTTTCAGAGCCTACAGGTAAATAATTAACTAAAATTTCTGCACCAGAATTTCTCAATTCCTCTGCTATATCAACTACTTCCTCTTGACTTATGTTTATAACATTTTTTAAATATTTTCCAATACCATCTAATAATGGACCTCTTTTAACTTTTACATTTAATTTTGGAACTTCACAAAATTTTCTTGTATTATTTGGCTTAGAAAATATGGCTTCTGATAGATCTTTTCCTACTTTATTAGCATCTACATCAAATGCTGCTACAAATTCAATATCTCTTATATGATAATTTCCTAAACGTGGATGTAGAATGCCTGGAATTTCTTCATTTTCTTTTGCATTTCTATAATAAAAAACTCCTTGAACTAATGCTGAGGCACAATTACCAACACCTACTATAGCAACTTTGATTCCCAAGTTTCCACCTCAAATAAGTTTTACAGTTATAAAACTAATAAGAAGTATAATAAATACTTTTCATTAAAATTAAATCCGAAAAGCTTAATAACCCATTTCGAAATCTCTTTTTAAAGACCCATGTATAGAGATTATATTAAAGCTGCATTAGCACTTGAAGATGGAACATATGTAGAAGGAAAGGCCTTCGGTGCAGAAAAGAATGCCATAGGAGAAATTGTATTTTGTACAAGTATGACAGGATATACTGAGGCAATAACAGATCCAAGTTATAAAGGACAAATATTAATGTTTACATATCCACTAATTGGAAATTATGGTATTTGTAAAGAAGATTTTGAGAGTGATTCGATTAAAATTGAAGGACTTGTTGTTAGAGAATTATGTAGAGAACCAAGTAATTATAGAAGTCAAATGAGTTTAGAGGAATTATTGAAATCTTATGATGTGCCAGGAATAGAAGGTGTAGATACAAGAATGCTAACAAGAAAAATAAGAATATATGGATCTATGAAAGCAGCAATTGGTATTGATATAGAAAAGGAAAAATTAATAAAAATGGCAAGAGATCAGCCTTTTATAAGTGAAATAGATCTTGTTGATAAGGTATGTGTAAAAGAGCCAAAAAGAATTGATGTAAAGGGAAAATATGAAGTTGTTTTAATTGATTGTGGTGTAAAGGCAAGTATTATAAGACAATTACTAAAAAGAGAAATTAATTTAATAGTAGTTCCATATAATTTTCCTGCTAATAAAATCTTAGAAATGGATCCTGATGGTGTATTCATATCTAATGGTCCTGGAGATCCTGCTAGAGTTAAAGAAACCATAGAAACAATAAGAAATCTTATAGGAAAATTACCATTAGCTGGTATTTGTTTAGGTCATCAGCTTACAGCCTTAGCCTTTAAAGCTAAAACATTTAAATTAAAATTTGGACATCATGGAAGTAATCAGCCTGTAAAAGATTTTAAAACTGGAAGAGTATTTATTTCAAGTCAAAATCATAATTTTAGTGTTGATGAAAAAACTCTTCCAAAAGGATTAGAAGTTACTCAAATAAATCTAAATGATCATACTGTAGAAGGTTTAGAACATAAGGACATGCCTATTATTACTGTTCAGTATCATCCTGAGGCTGGACCTGGCCCACATGATACTTACTTCTTCTTTGATAGATTCTTAGATTTATTGAGGGAGTATTAATGCCAAAAAGAGAAGATATAAAGAAAATAATGGTAATAGGTTCTGGGCCAATAATAATAGCTCAAGCAGCTGAATTTGATTATTCAGGAAGTCAAGCATGTAAAGCTCTAAGAGAAGAAGGCTATAAAGTCATACTTGTAAATTCAAATCCAGCAACAATAATGACAGATCCAACAATGGCAGATGTTGTTTATATAGAGCCTCTTGATGCTGAAATTGTTGCAAAGATAATAGAAAAAGAAAGACCAGATGCACTTTTACCAACGTTAGGAGGTCAAACTGGATTAAATATTGCTATTCAACTTGATGAAATGGGAGTATTAGAAAAGTATGGTGTTGAGCTTATAGGAGCAAAAGCAGATGCTATAAGAAGAGCCTCTAATAGAGATCTATTTAAAAAATGTATGCTTGAAATAGGATTAGAAGTTCCAAGGAGTAAAGCTGTTTATAGTGTTGAAGAGGCATTAGAATTTGTTGAAGAAATAGGTTATCCTGCTATTATACGTGTAGCATTTACATTAGGAGGAACAGGAGGAGGAATTGCATATAATAAAGAGGAATTGAAGAAAATTGTTGAAAGAGGAATAAAACTATCTTTAATAGGACAGGTATTAGTTGAAGAAAGTGTCATAGGATGGAAGGAATTTGAATTAGAAGTTATGAGAGATAAAGCAGATAATGTTGTAATAGTTTGTCCAATTGAAAACTTTGATCCAATGGGAATACATACTGGAGATAGTATTACTGTTGCTCCTGCTCAAACATTAACAGATTATGAATATCAAAAATTAAGAGATGCTGCAATAAAGATAATAAGAAAAATAGGTGTAGAAACTGGAGGAAGTAATATTCAATTTGCTGTGAACCCAGAGAATGGAAAAATTCTTGCAATAGAAATGAATCCAAGAGTAAGTAGATCTTCTGCTCTTGCTTCTAAGGCTACAGGTTTTCCAATAGCAAAAATTGCTGCAAAATTAGCAGTAGGATATACATTAGATGAAATTCCTAATGATATTACAAAAGAAACTATGGCAAGTTTTGAGCCAACTATAGATTATGTTGTAGTAAAAATACCAAGATTTGCCTTTGAAAAATTCCCAACAGCTGATCCCATACTTGGTACTCAAATGAAAAGTGTTGGAGAAGTAATGGCCATAGGAAGGACTTTTGAAGAAGCCTTACAAAAAGCTATAAGAAGCCTTGAAATTGGAAGATATGGACTTGGAGCTGATGGAAAGGATAAAAAACCAAGTAGGGAAGAAATAATATATAAGCTTAGATTTCCACAACATGATAGAATATTCTATATAAAATATGCATTTGAACAAGGATTTACTGTAGATGAAATTTATAAATTAACCTATATTGATCCTTGGTTTTTAAATAAAATTAAGAAACTTGTTGAATTTGAAAAAATGCTAAAGGAATTAGCAAAGAAGTATAGATTTGAAGAAGTTCCTGAGGAAATAATAAAAGAAGCAAAAAGACTTGGTTATTCTGATAAGCAGTTAGCATACATATTTAATACAAATGAAAGAGAAGTAAGGGAAATAAGGAAATCAAAAGGAATAATTCCAGTATATAAAATGGTTGATACATGTGCAGCAGAATTTGAGGCAAAAACACCTTACTACTATTCAACATATGAAGATGAAAATGAGGCAATTCCAACTAAGAAGAAGAAAATTATGATATTAGGCTCAGGACCAAATAGAATAGGACAGGGAATTGAATTTGATTATTGTTGTGTTCATGCAGTTTTTAGCTTAAAAGAAGAAAATTATGAAACTATAATGGTAAATTGTAATCCTGAAACTGTTTCTACAGATTATGATACTTCCGATAGACTTTATTTTGAGCCCATAACTGTTGAAGATGTAATGAATATATATGAAAATGAAAAACCAGAAGGAATATTAGTTCAATTTGGAGGTCAAACTCCACTCAATATAGCAAAAGAATTAGAAGAACATGGTGCTAAAATCTTAGGAACTTCAGTAGATTCTATTGATATAGCAGAAGATAGAGAAAGATTTAGTAAATTAATGAAAGAATTGGGAATTCCACAACCAGCTCATGGAATTGCCTTTAGTTTAGAAGAGGCCATAGAGGTTGCAAGAAAAATTGGCTATCCAGTACTCATAAGACCAAGTTATGTACTAGGAGGAAGAGCTATGGAAATTATTTATGATGAAGAAATGTTAAAAGAAAGAATTACTGAGGCTTTTGATGTAAGTCCAGAAAAACCTGTTCTAATAGATAAATTCCTTGATCATGCAATAGAGGTTGAAATCGATGCACTTTGTGATGGTGAAGATGTTTATATAGGAGGTATAATGGAGCATATAGAAGAAGCAGGAGTTCATAGTGGAGATTCTGCTTGTGTTCTTCCTCCTATATCACTTTCCAAGGAAATAATAGATAAAATAGTTGAATATACAAGAAAAATTGCATTAGCTTTAAAAGTAATAGGATTAATCAATATTCAATATGCAGTAAAGAATAATACTGTATATGTACTTGAAGCAAATCCAAGAGCTAGTAGAACTGTTCCTTTTGTAAGTAAAGCAACTGGAGTTCCATTAGCAAAAATTGCTGCAAAATTAATGATTGGTAAAAAATTGAAAGATTTTGGATTAAAAGAGAATCTATTTCCAAAACATATTTCTGTAAAAGAGAGTGTGTTTCCATTTTCAAAATTACCTAATGTAGATCCTGTTCTTGGACCGGAAATGAAATCTACAGGAGAAGTTATGGGAATAGATTATGATTTTGGTTTAGCATATTATAAAGCAGAACTTGGTGCTGGAATGCGCCTTCCAATAAAAGGAAATGTATTAATAAGTGTAAGAGATGAAGATAAAGAAGCCATTGTTAATATAGCCCGTGAATTAGAAAAAATGGGATTTAAGATTTATGCAACAAAAGGAACTGCTGAAGTTTTAAAGGATAATGGAGTAAATGTTGAAGTTGTTCAAAAAGTAAGTGAAGGAAGACCAAATGTTATTGATATGATGATCAATCAAAAATTTGATTTAATAATAAATACTCCAGGAGGAAAAAGAGGAAAAACAGAAGGATATTTAATAAGAAGAACTACAGTAGAAAGAAGTATTCCATATATAACTACAATACCAGGTGCTATAGCAACAGTTAATGCTATAAAAGCCATAAGAAATGGTAAGCTAACTGTAAAATCATTAAAAGAATATTATGATGATAACCGTTAAATTTAATTAAAAATTTTTATTATTATTTTATGGCAATGAAGACTGCTGGTATTACAGATTGATGAAGAGTGACATCAGATCTGAGCTTTTTGTTTACATTTTTTCTGGTGTATTAATTCCAAGTATAGATAATACATTTTCAAGTACAATTTTCACAGCTTTTACTAGTTTTATTCTTGCATTTCTCAATCCTTTATCTTCAGCTTTTAGTACTGGCAAGTTATCATAAAATAAATTAAATAATGATGTTAAATCATTTGCATATTCTGCTAAAATTTCAGGTCTTAATTCTTCTGCTGCATCATTTATTATTTTTGGAAATAATGAAAGCTTCATTATAATTTGTTTTTCATAATCACTATTTAAAGATTCATAATTTGCTTCTTCTTCTTTTTCAACTTTTGCAATTATATTACATGCTCTTACATATCCATATTGAATAAAAGGACCACTATTTTTTTCAAAATCTAAAACTCTTTCCCATGTAAATACTATGGGTTTATTTGGAGAAATTGAAATTAATGCATACTTTACTGCTCCTATTCCAATAATTTCTGAAATTTTTCTTCTTTCTTCTTCATTAGAAATTCTCTTAGATACTTCATAATATGCCCTTCTTATTGCTTCATCTAATACTTCATCTAATGTTATATAACGTCCTCTTCTACCTGACATTTTAACTCCTGGCAAATGAACAAGCTCATATCCAAAATGAATTAATCTTTCTGCTAAATTTCCTAAATTAAGAGCATATAGTGCAAGTTTTAATTGAATTTGAGGGATTCTTTGTTCTATTGAAATTACATTTATGACTTTATCTGCTCTTTGAAATTTCCAAATTGTATATGCAATATCCCTTGTGGTATAAAGTGTAGTTCCATCAGATCTTTTTAATACTAATGGAGGAATTTCTTTTACTCCAAATTTTAATTTAAATTTCTCTAATATTTTATTACAATCAAGAATTATTGTACCTCTATCAATTTTTCCAAATTCAGTTTCCATTAGTTTATTTATTATATCTTCTGTAGCACCGCTCCAACAAGTTATTTCACTTTCCCAATCCCAACTATCAAATTTTATTCCTATTCTATCTAATGTTTCCCTAAATCCTGAAATTACTAATTCACATAATTCTCTTATGATTTTTACAGCATCTTCTTCTTTTTTTTCATATCTTATTAATAGTTCAGAAATGTCTTTTTCAGGATCTTTTGATTTGTATATTTCATTAATCAATTCATCAAAAATTTTTTCATTTTTTAATCTTAATTCATTTGCAATAGAAGTCCATTCATCTAATTCTTTTATTTTTTCTTTTATCTTCTCTTCATTACTTATTCCCTTTATTTCTTCTTTTAATTTCTTTATATTGATTATACAATTAGTAGCAGCATAAATATATCCTATAAAATGATCTTTTTTCCCTTCTATTTTTCTAATTTTTGAATATCCATATGCTGCTTGTGCTACTTGAAGGCCAACATCATCAATATAAAAATGTCTTTTTATTTCATATCCTGCTTTTTCTAATATATTTGAAAGAACATCTCCAATGATTGCATTTCTTGCACTACCAATATGTATAGGATGAACTGGATTTACACTTGTATGTTCTACAATAATTTTAATATCTTTTTTATCCAAATTTCCATAATCTTTTCCTAAAGAAATAATAGACTCAATAACAATTTTTGAGTATTTTTTATAATCAATAAAGAAGTTTACATAACCTCCAATTGCTTCTACTCTTTCTACAATATTTTTTTCATAAGAGTTTATTTTTGAGACAATAATTTTTGAAAAATCCTCAGGATTTTTTCCATACTTTTTTGCAATATTAAAAACTGGAAAGCTTAAATCACCATATTTAGGTGATGGTGGAAATTCAAATTTTATTTCTTCTTTTATTCCTTCTTCACTAAGTGCTTTTTCTATTAAACTTTTGCATTCCTCCTCAAAAATATAATAGGGATAATTTTTCATCATGATTCTCATTTTAAAATAAGTAATTTAATAAATATTTCTCTTTAGTTCTTGGAAAATTTATAGAATGTTAATTCATGAAGAAATCTTTTGAAGAAATTATAAATGATGCTTTTAAAGAGGTTCCTTTGTTTTTAAATCTTAATAAAAAATTCATGATATTAATAAAAAATTTAGTGAATGAGTACCAATCCATATAATGCTGCACAAGGTATTAATCTCATATCTTTTGATGAGCTTATGGTATAAATTGGCCAACCAGCCTTTTTTACAACTGAAAGCCTCGCCATTTATGGCAGGGATGAGAGAAAAATAGGTTTTCTTATATTAATTTTCATGAGTCTAGAGATGTGGTTGCCCCTAAGCATTTGAATGCGGGATTGGTAACCACATGAGCAAAATAGATGTGGGAAGCCTGATCCCCTGAATGCCTCTCAGATGACAGATGTAAATCCGAATAGATGAGAGGAACTAATGATCCCCTAAAGGGAACCTTTGCCCTTTAGGCGGGGAGGGGTCAGTGTAGCAAATACATCTATACCAGCAGCTTCCATTGCAGGTCTTGCTCTTAAAGGATATCTACATTTACCTATCTTAAGAGCATCGCATTCTAAATTCTTTGATAGACAAAGAGAACATTCTCCAGCAGCAAAACCCAAAGCAAAGTAGTATCCCATATTATAGGCTTCACTTTCTACAAGATTTACAACCTCTCTAAGTTTAAGTTCATGAGGTACATGTCTTTTAGTCCATTCTGGCCCAGCTAGATCCTCAACAGGTGTTTTTAGCCTAATGAGAATTGCAAACTTATATTTTCTTATAATTCTTCTTGTTACACTTGGTACAAGCTTAAGATGTGGTGGACACATCATACTACTTCCATACCAACGACATGGAGGATACATACATTTTAATCTAGCTCTTTCATCTACTACAATATCTTTTGTATCTATTATTTTAGCTTCATATCCTTGCTCTTCAACAAGCTTCACAAGTTTTTTTTAAGATCTGTAATTAATTTTTCAAGTTCATCAGTTTTTTGATTACTTTCAGTCAAAATATTATCCATTTTTATATCCCCCAATATTTGATTTTTCTCATACTAAAAAATAGATTTTCATTATAATAATCATAACTCAATAATAATCATAACTTACTTATGTATAAATATTTATAGTCATTTTTATCTCAATATAAATGATGAGTCATGGTTAAAAAAATTCCATTAACAAGAATGATTGCAATGACTATTGGATTAACAGGATTAGGTGTTGTATTATCTCCATTCTTCATTCCAGTAGGTCCAATTAAAGCATATCCTTTTCAACATATGATAAATATTATTGCTGGAATATTACTTGGTCCATTTTGGGCAGTAAGTATTGCAACTCTTGTTGGTATAATTCGAAATATGCTAGGACTTGGAACACTTTTTGCTTTTCCAGGAGGAATTCCTGGTGGTTTAATAGTTGGAATTCTTTATCATTATTTGAAAATAAAGAGAGATATTGTAGCTTTTAGTGAAAATATTGGTACAACTGTAATAGGTGCAACTCTTGCTTATTATTTATTAGTTCCAGCTATAGGAGTGAGTGTACCTCCTGTAATGGGAATTTCTGGAGTTTGGGCGCTTTGGATTATGTTTGAAGTAAGCTGTGGACCTGGTGCTATTATAGGATATATAGTCATAAAAACATTAAGAAAGATAGGCATTACTGAATATTTTGCTTCTAGTTGAATAAAAGTGATGATAATTTGATACTTAACATGAAGACACAAATTTTTTTATTAATTATTTCTTTCATTAGTTCTATATTAGGACAAAAAAAGAAAATAGAAAAATTCATGGGATTTGAAAATTTTATAATCATCTTTCATTATGTAAAACATTTACAATTGAAGACTCTGTCTTTTAAGGCAGAAAGAAAATCGGATAAAATACTAAGGAAATTCATCGTGATAAAAAAGAATAATACTAAAAGTGATTAAAATGAGTAATTTAATGCAGATATTAAAATGGCATAAACAAGATACATATATTCATAGACTAGATCCTAGAACAAAAATTATTTGGTGTTTATTAACTATCGCCTTCTCGATTATATCATTGACAATAGAAACGCAATTAATAATTCTTACTATGATAATAATTTTCATGGTAATAGCTAAAAGTCTTACAAGATTTATAAGAGCTTTATGGTCCATTTTTCCTTTGATTCTATTAATAGCAGCTCTTAATTATATATATTTAGGACTTTATTATACTATTGTTACATCATTGCGTCTTATGAATATATTAACTGCTTTTTCAGCATTTTCATTATCTACAAATCCTGATGATTTGAGTGCAGCATTAATTAAATTTAGACTTCCATATAGTTTTGCATTAATGTTAGTTGCATCAATTCATTATTCTGTTATTCTAAATAAGGATTTTTCAAATATTATTGATGCATATAAAGCTAGAGGTTTTGAATTTGAAGGTTCGCTTATTAAAAAAATTAAAAATTATGCCATAATTCTAGTACCTCTTATAGTATGCACTATAAATAGGTCTCTTAAACTTGCAGAAGCTATGGAGGCTAGAGGATTTAATCCAAAGTCAAAAAGAACTTATTATAATGAACTATCCTTTAATAAAAATGATTTTCTTTTCTTATTAGTTTCTTTTTTATTTTTCTTATCAATATTATTTATTCCCAATATGTTTAGATTTTAGTAGTTTTATGCTTTCCATGAC
>Ga0080004_1117976_pt1 | contig 95797 bp, 86 predicted proteins | sample WasSprMetagenome_FD_69207 | JGI IMG/M metagenome (GOLD analysis project Ga0080004, IMG submission 69207) | Sulfidic aquatic microbial communities from Washburn Spring, Yellowstone National Park, USA - WS (SPADES assembly) (version 2) | ecosystem: Environmental > Aquatic > Thermal springs > Hot...
GTGGCACTTTGAACGGATTTTTGAAGTTTCTGATTCCACCTACGGCGGGATTCATGATCAGGACACGATGGAGGAAGAATCACGCCTACGGCTGGGGCAATGTCATTCCGAGGCCCTGAGTGCCGAAGGCCCGAAGTGCCGAGGAACCCACCCAAGGAGATCCCTCGCTCCGCTCGGGATGACAAGAGATAATAACACAGGGATGACAAGAGATAGTAACATAGGGATGACAAGGGGTAGTACCGCAGAGGTGACAAGGGATAGTGATACCGGGATGACAAGGGATGGTGATATTCACTCAACCGTCCCGTCATGGCTTGAAGAAACCCTCGGAAAGGATCTCTCCAGACAAGTTTGGGATGTTCTTGTAACACCCCATAGGGGTTCGATTTTAGTTCCTCAGACGGAAGTTCGTGTAAAAAGATGGGCTCAAAGTGTGGGAAAACGCCCCGGCTTTATGAAATTTCTTACATCACCAAAGGCAAGAGAAAACAATGTGCTCGAAAAAACCCTCTCTCTGGTTACCAGAGTCCCCATGATGGGAGAGCTTCTTATACAGATTCCATCTCTTGCAGAAAGTTTTGCTGACGAAACCGAAGATGAATCCCATCTTTGCTCCCACGAGATCTGGAAGGCTCGAGCAAACGAAATTCTTTCTGATACTCACACCTTTGAGGACGCTCTGATGTGGCTTCGACGTCTTAAAAACGAGCGCCTTATTCATATAGCTCTGTGGGATATAAACTCCAACCCACCCATTAAGGATCTCGAACGAGAACTTTCTCTTCTCGCAGACTTTTTTGTTCAGTCAACTTATAAAATTGTCTGCTCCTATGTAACTAATTGTGACCCCGATTCATACCCCTTCGTGGTTGCGGCAATGGGAAGGTGGGGAAGCTTTGAAATGGGCTACCGCTCTGATCTTGATCTGGTCTTTGTATATAATCCTCAACAAGACAAAGACGGATCCGAAATCCCCGAATCGGTAACACGTCTTATCCAGCGATTCGTCCGTCTCATTTACATGCCTCTTCAGGAAGGACCAGGATACGAAGTGGACATGAGGCTACGACCGACGGGAAACTATGGTCCTCTGGTTGTAACCTATTCAGCCTGGGAAGAATATTACGAAAGAAAAGCCGATATCTGGGAAATCGCATCTCTCTTAAGATTTCGCCCCGTTATTGGTCAGCTGGAAATGGTAGAAAAGCTTAAACATAGAGCCCGGGACTTCTGTTTTCAGAATCGGCATTTTGAAAACGTGCTAAAACGCCTCTGTGAACTCAAAGTGCGGATAGAAAAGGAGCGGACAAACGAAGATGAAAATGCCATCCACATTAAGCTGGGACGTGGCGGACTGGTGGAACTAGAATTCTGGTGCCAGGCAACAGCTATAAGTCGAAGAGTTTCGTCATTGAATCATCCACTTTCTGTGACGGATAGTCTTCCTATTGTGCTTGAATTGTGGCAGATATCGGAAAGTGAAAAAAGGGAGCTTCTAAAAGCCTACTCAGTGCTTAGAAGACTCCAACACAGGATTGATTTGCTCGGCAAAAATGTTGAAGAGTTTTCCCGAGAAGATCTCGAAACTTTGAAGTTATTGGGATTGTGGGGAAAAGACGCAGATTCGGAAAAATACCAGGACTGGCATGACATCCATCGTCTGCGTCGTTCTATCCGGACGCGATGGGAGCAGTTATGCCATGAAAAAACAGGGGGCAAACAATGAAGAAGGTTGTTATTTGTGCCTTTCGTGGTGAACCAATGTGTTTTATCCATGTATTACTTAACGCTCTTGATATGAAGGAAAAAGGTCTCGAAGGCAAGATAGTCATTGAAGGAGAAAGTGTAAGACTTGTTCCCGAAATGGAAAATCCCGACCATTTCCTTCACAATCTTTACATCCGAGCAAAAAACGCCGGTCTTATAGCGGCTGTATGCAGAGCCTGTTCACAGAAGCTTGGAGTTATCGAAGCGGTTGAAGCATCAGGGCTTCCTGTTGTAGCCGACATGACGGGACATGTAAGTCTTGGTCGGTTCATTGAGGAGGGGTACGAAATTATCACCCTATAGGACAGGAGAGGAAGATATGACAATGGATGCTCCAGATATTCTTGTTGTAGGAACTGGCGCTATTGGTGGGTTTTACGCGGGAAAACTTGTCCAGAGCGGTGCTCGGGTTGATCTTCTATGCCGCTCTGATTACGAAGTCATCAGAGACCGTGGTGTTAAAGTCCAAAGTATCTGGGGAGATTTTCACTACTTTCCCAGAAAAACTCTTTCCATGAAGGATTCCGCCGCAGGAGAACCCTACGATTATGTCATTGTTTGCACCAAGGTGTTACCATCCATTGACGTTCCCTCAATTATTCGTCCCTATGTGGGAAGTAAAACGGTGATAGCGCTAATTCAGAATGGCATAGACATTGAGCCTCCTGTAGTCGCTGCCTTTCCACAGAACGAAATTCTCAGCGGACTTGCCTTTATTTGCTGTGAAAGAAAGGCTCCAGGAGAAATTCACCACACCGATTACGGAAGACTCGTCATCGGACGCTATCCCAAAGGGAAAAGCTCATCGGCAGAAAAGCTCGTAGAACTTTTCAAGACATCGGGAGTTCCTGCCGCCGTCAGCGAAGATGTTATAACAGCAAGATGGGAAAAGCTGGTATGGAATGCGCCTTTTAATCCAATATCTGTGCTTGCAGGCGGATGCACGACGGACAAAATGGTTTCAACGCCGTTGATAGAATCTGTAGTTCGAGCAGTCATGGAAGAAGTGGTCGCTCTTGCTCAAGCTGATGGCAACCCAGTTCGACCATCCATTGTGGATGAACATATCAACTCCACAAAGGCCATGAAGCCGTATAAGACCAGTATGCTTGTTGATTACGAATCAGGAAGACCCATGGAAGTAGAAGCTATACTGGGGAATGCGGTAAGAAAAGCTGAAAAGCTCGGCGTTAAGGTTCCTCACATGAAAACTCTGTACGGTCTTTTGTCTATTGCGGAACACTGCAGGTCTAACAAATAATTATATGCCTGTCACCCCGAATCTCGCGGAACGCGGGATGAGGGGGCTCATCAGGAGGTTCCTCGACACTTCGTGCCTCGGAATGACAAAGAAAGGGAGATTAAAAGAATTGTCATCCCGAGCGCTAGCAAGGGATCTCCTCATGAGATTCCTCGGCGTCCTTCGCTTTGCTCAGGACACCTCGGAAAACATACGATGACAGGAAGAAGATGTGGGACACCTACAAGGGTAGCTGTGCATCTTCGCCGTTATCTTCTTCTTCCGCCCAGACCGAATCCGTTGTTTTGCGGGCGAAAAGAAGAAACCCCGTGTGAGCGATCATCCTATCGGCAGGTCTTGTGCGATGTTCGTTGATAAGCCAGTCTCTCTTAAGGATTTCAAAAATCTGAAAACATCTGAAGCCCTTTTTCCTCAAGGCTCTTGCAACCATCTGAAGCTGAACCACCTGAGGGCTCAAGCTTACAAGAATGCCCCCATCTTTAAGAAGCGTTGAAGCGCTATCTACGGCTCTCCAGGGTTCAGGAAGATCAAGGATAATTCTATCAAAAGTTGCTACAAAGGGAGGAGATTCTATATCGGCAACGACCAGTTGCCACGAAGGCGGTATTTCTCCAAAAACTTTTTGTATATTTTCCCTTGCGAGTCTGGCGAATTCTGGTCGCTTCTCAACCGATACGACTTTACCGTTATTTCCTATGAAAGCGAGAAGGAACATGGTTAGAGCACCCGAACCAACTCCACTTTCGAGCACGGTCATACCTGGTCGAATATCACCGTAGCATAGGATCGCTCCAATATCCTTGGGATACATGATCTGAGTTCTACGTTTTATGTGAAAGAGAAAATCTGTTAGAGCAGGACGGAAAAACAAAAGTTTTGTGCCTGATGGGGTTTCCCACACATCACCTTCTTTTTTTGTCATTATTTCATCGTGGCGGATTGATCCTAAATGGCATGAGAAAACAGATCCACTTTTCAAAAGCACCAACCAGTCTTTACCTTTCTGAGTAGTTATAAGCACCCACTCGCCTTCTCGAAATAAGCTCATAAAATTTTCTGCTCCGTTTTTATTGATGACGTCTTTCCTGCCCATCACCCCGAACGCGAAGTGGGGATCTCCTCAGGAGATTCCTCGGCACTTCGTGTCCCGGAATGACAGTAAGAATAGGGATGAGCAAGATATGCCTTACTCTTACAGAGTTTTGAAACTCACGTTTGTGTTGCACTCCTCAATCTGAGCCACAGGAAATGTGGCTGTAAATATGGCGTTGTTTCCTTCTTGAAAGCACGTTAGAATGCCTCCCATGTTTTTAACAAGCCGGTAAGACAGTGGAAGCCCAATGCTTTTACCGCCTTCTGAGAAAGGCAAAAAGACCGATTCGCAGTCCAATTCCTCTCCAGGTGGTAAAGGTGTAATACACTGTATGTGAACATGGTTTTCCGTCGCAAAGGTTACCACTCTAAACTTCCTCTCGCATTTACAGCCGTCTATAGCATTACGAAAGAGATTTATTAACACCTGGAGAAGCATATTTGGGTCAACAAAGATGTAAGGCATGTATTGCCCAAGAGAAAGCTCACACATTACCCCTTTTTGCTCCATTTCAGGCATTAGCAGTTCATAGCAGCGAGTAACCTGTTCGTTAACGTTAAGGCAAACCCGGCGGGCTTCCACAGGCTGAAGATATTGTCTAATACGATTTAGGAGCTGTTCCAATCTATGCACTTCTTGCAGAATAATGTCAGCTTCTTTCAGTTCAGGATATTTCTTTTTGATTCTTCTAGCAAACCCGCCAATGGATGTGAGAGGATTCCGAATTTCGTGAGCCACTTCGGTTGCAATAGCACCAAGAGTTTTAAGTTTCTCGCCCTGAACGAGTGATTTTTCGTAGAACACTCGATCGGTTATATCCACTACAATTCCATCCATTTCACAGGCGCCAGAATTATCTTGATACAGGGGAAGGGACTGAACCAGGGTGTAAACAATGTGATTTTTCTTATGGATAAAACGGCATTCGTCCTTAAAAGGAGTGCAGTCTCCCTCGAAGAATCTGAGAAAAGAGCGTCTTAACCGTTCTCTATCTTCCTGATGAACGATTTTCTCAAACCATCTTTCGTCTTCTATAATCTCATCAGGGGTATAGCCCAGGATGGCTTCTAGTGTCTTGTTAACAAAAGTAATCTGGAGGTCACGATTTATGGAAAAGATTATAAGGGGGACATTTTCTACCAATCTTGAATATCGTTTTTCGGTTTTCTCAAGTTGCTTGCGGATCCGAACTCGTTCCTCAAAATGGTTCAAACAGAAGGAAACCTCATCAACAGTAAAAGGCTTCTTAAGATAATCGGAGATACCAATTTTGATCGCTTTTACGGTATCATCAAGGGATCCATATCCGCTAACCAGTATAATTTCTATCCGTGGATTGTAGCGTTTAAGAAGGGAAATCAGTTCCAATCCGCTCATTTCCGGCATCTGAACATCAACGAACGCCAAGGAAAAGGATTCTTTCTGAGCATGATAAAGAGCTTCTATTGGATTCTGGTAATAAACCGCCTCGTAACCTCTTGAATTTATTGTGTGCGCAAGGAATGATCCCACCACAGGATCATCATCCACAATTAGCACCTTATCCTTTTGTTTTGTTCTTCTATTTTGTTGCCAGTCCATTCCCTATTTCCTGTGAACGAGCAAGCTTATATTCACCTTCTCCACAATAATAATATCGCACAGCTTGGGCTTTTCTTCCACCATCTTTTTAAAATGAGCAAGGGTTTTTAGTTACAATGCTCGCATTGAACCTCAAAAAACTTTCAGCTTTACTTGACAGAAGGCGGTTTTTTCCTGTAGTAAGTGAGCACCAACTAAGCCAAAGAGGAAGTGTCGGGGCGTGGCGCAGCCTGGTTAGCGCACTAGCATGGGGAGCTAGGGGTCGGCGGTTCAAATCCGCCCGTCCCGACCATCATATAACCTCCATAAACCTAAACATCAACTTCCTGACAAAATTTGCATTCTTCAAATCCCCTGTTTTGGAAAACTGTTTGGCTCATTGTTTGATTTAACCAAACGTTCCCGGTCTCAGATTTTGCATAATGAATCATTTTTTTCTTGACTCAAACTTTACGTTCGTTGTATCGAGGAAGAGTGTTGTTCTTCCTTATCTCCGCTCTTGAGGCATAGCTGATCTGAATCTATCGGGGCATCTCTCTGTAAGTTGCCAAAGCTCTTTGGAAAAACTAATTCACGAAGGACTTAGCCACATAAATTATACGAGAGCTATTTTCAGGGTTCCCTTGAAAGCTTGTATTAAGGCTGTGGGGGCAATGTCCTGTGGCTGTCAAAGATGTTACCAAAGTGACCACAAGAATTGGCCTTACGCAGAATGGAGGGGGTGAGACATAGCAAAAGAGGGGCTAAGCTTATTTATTTCTCTCCTTGTAAAAGGTCTTTTGGTTAGGTGAAATCCAACGTTAAACCCAAAACACAACAAAAGGAGTGAAGTATGGCAGGCGAGCTGAGACCAAGGTGGGGGCAACCATTAACCGGCATTATCTCTCTTATTTGCTTTACCATCATAGCTCTTATTTCGTGGTACATTTTCAGCGATCCCAGAGGTCCCGTAAAAGCATTTCCTTATCCTTTCGTTCTCTGGTTGGCAATGATGATCCTTGTCGGATTATGGCAGCACATGTTCCTGGGCGATTGGCCATTTCACAACCTACCTCAACCTGCTCGAGGTATAGTCGAAACCATTGTGAACATTATTCTTGTCTGGTTCGTTATTTATGTGGTGTTCTACAAAATTCTGGGGCTAGGTTTTAACTTCCTGAGCCAGACCAACCTCAATGCTTTAGCCGAAGCAGGACAGATTATAGGTCCTGACGGCAAACCAATGACTCTTGAGGCTATGAAAAAGGCTCACTTTGCCGAAAGTGCCGTCGTTTGCTTCGTTCTTATCGGCTTCTTCTCCTATCCTTTTGTAACCATTCTTTTCGGCAAATGGCCTATTCGTCCAAGTAACCTTACTCAGCCTCAGGCAGGTCTTGCAGAACTTGGCTGGTGTTCCCTGTTAACCTTGTTTTTCTATACGATCCTTATTGTGCCTTTCTGGGGGCTCATATTCGGAAAAGTGTATGGCAAATCCGTCGCTCTTAACTTTCCCTGGTGGGAAAGCCTTGTAGGTATTAACCACGTGCATTGGGTGTTCGGTTGGTGGGAATGGATGATAATCGTCCTGTTCATGACTCCAAACGTGTGGAGGATGAAACCCTGGACTCTCATCGACCTACCACAACCTTGGAAGGGCTTAATTTCTTTCATCTGTGTCTTTATCCTTGGTTATATTATCGCCTACATCTGCACAAAAGTTGCTCCTCTATGGCTTCCTGAAGAGACGTTACATGAACTTGCAAAAGCCAAGCCGAACAACGCTGAACTTACTCGCTTCCTCTGGTATCACGCTGCGGAAATTGCAGGTTTCACTCTAATACCCTTCCTCGCATGGCATCATTACTTTGACGATATGTGCCCCATGAAAGACAAGGATTCCTGGGGTGCTTTCTGGTTCAGAACTTTTGGAGTGCTTGTCCTCGCAGCAATTAACTACATCATCTTCTACTACCTTAACTTCGGACACTGGGGACTTGGAAATCATCACATGGCAGAGCTTGCCCATCGTTTCCCCCATGGAGAATCTCTCGTATGGAACTTCTGGTGGATCATACCCTTGCTGTGGAACGAATGGTTCTTCCACAAATGGCCATTCTATGTGCATGATGAGCATCACTAATTTAAGCTAGCAAAAAACAAAAACTCCCGGGGCGGAAATTGTTCCACCCGGGAGTTTTTATTTTCACCGTTGAAAATCACTTAAGCAAACTCGGAAGCCACATGCTAATCGGACTCCAGTAGGTTACCAACAAAAGGTTAGCAATTATGACAAGCAAAAAAGGAAGAACCGCCCTAAATGTTGCTTCTATTCTCTCCCCAGAAATACCGCATGCAACAATAAGGCAGATCCCCAGAGGTGGTGTAAGCATTCCTATGGCCAGATTTAGAACGATGATCATCCCAAGCTGAGTTATATCGATTCCAAGTTGAGGAAACACCTTCATTATAATAGGCACAAAAAGAATCAAAGCAGCCGTGGTTTCTACAAAGGTTCCAACAATGAGGAGCACTATGTTTATGATCAACAGTAGTAACACAGGCTCCTTCGTAAGACTGAAAAGGCTTTGAGCAATCATTGAAGGAATCTGCTCAATCGCCATAACCCAGCTAAAAACCGACGCAGCCGATATTATGAAAAGCACCACGCTGGCAGTTACACTTCCCTTGAGAAAAAGTTCCGGGAGATCGGCTATATCCAGTTCTTTATGTATGAAAAGCCCTACGAAAAGTGCATAAAGAGTAGCAATAGAAGCTGCTTCAGTGGCGGTAAAAACTCCGGCAAGGATTCCGCTCAGGACTATCACGGGAGTAGCCAGAGCCCATTTAGCATCCCAGAAAGTCTTGACAAGACGTCTGATAGAAAAAAATGTGCGTTCGTGGAGACCGCTTTTCCAGCATATAGCCAGAGATACCGCCATCAGGCTTAAGCCTATAAGAATCCCGGGCAGAATTCCAGCCGCAAAAAGCTTACTTATGGATGCTCCCGTAAGAAACCCAAAGATGATCATAGGAATACTGGGCGGTATAATGACTCCCAAAGAACCACTTGAAGCTATCACCGCATTGGCAAAGGCCGGTCGGTAACCCCGCTTTATCATGGCCGGGATCATGATACTTCCTACGGCTGCAGTATCGGCTGCGGCAGATCCAGAAATACCGCCAAAAAACATCGCAGAGACAATACTCACAGCTGTAAGCCCTCCCGGAAGCCAACCAACCAGAGCTTCGGCAAAATTTATGATACGTCTGGAAATTCCGCCGGCTTCCATAATGAAACCGGCATACATGAAAAGCGGCACGGCAAGCAGTGGAAATGAATCCACTCCTGCGTAAAGCCTCTGGATAAAAATAAGAGGTGAAATATCCGCCTTAACGAAAAACACAAACAGAGAGGCCGATCCAATGGCAACGGCAATAGGAGTGTTGACAAGGAACAAAACGAAAAGAATCAGGCAAAGCACAAGAGCTACCACTTGCTCAACCCTTCTAGTAAAAGATCAATGTTGTGAATAATGAAAATCAAACCGCTTACAGGAATTACCGAGTAGGTAAAATGTCCCGGAATTCCAAGAGCAGCCGTTTTAAGCATCGAAGTAAAAAACAGGAACTTTATACCCAGGACAACAAACGCCACAAAAAAACAAAGAGACGTTAGCCAGGTAATTACAAAACAAATTCTCCGAGCGGATAAAGGAAGCTTTCGGATAAGAAAATCAATACCAATGTGAAGTTTTTTCTTATAAGCAATTGTGGCTCCGAGGAAGGTGAGCCATACCAGAACAATCCGTCCCACCTCCTCAGACCAAAAGAGAGAATGATTAAACACATAACGGGCAATAACCTGGGAACCCATGACACAGGTCATGAATATCCCAAGGAGAATCACGACTATCTCAACCAGCCGATTTATGCGATCGCTCAAACTCTTAAACCAGTTGCCGAGCTTTTCCATACATTAACGCTTAAGAAACATCGGTAGTACTTCCTGCACTTCTTTGACCTGAAAGATGTTGAGCTTTTGAATATCCTTTGCCTTTTCTCTGAAAGACTGAATATCTGGATTTTCGTCCACTACCATCCCTGCTTCTTTAAGATTCTTTAGAAAAGTTGCTTCATTTTCACGATTCCACTTTCTCTGATAGTGAGCCGCATCAATCATAGCTTCCTGAATCAGTTTCTGGTCTTCTGGCGGAAGGCTATTGAACCATTTCAAATTGGCTACATCAATGTGAGACGAATAAACATGTTTCGTTAGAGACAGATACTTTTGCACTTCATAGAGCTTATATGTCCATATCACCGATAAAGGATTTTCCTGCCCGTCTATTGTGCCCTGTTGAAGTTCGGTATAAATAGGCCAGCCCATAGGAGTAGGATTTGCTCCCAGAAGACGCCACAATTCCTTATGAAGCACCGACTCCATGACTCTGATTTTTAGCCCTTCTACGTCCTTTACCGAATGAACAGGCCGCTTACTGTTGGTTAAGTGTCGAAAACCGTTTTCCGAAAAAGCAAGCCCCTTAAAGCCGACTTTCTCAAGCCGTTTCAGGATTTCCTGACCAGGAGGACCATCAAGCACAGCATCAACCTGTTCGTAAGAATCGAACAGAAAAGGATAGTCAACCACTCTAACCTCCGGCAAGAATACATCGAACGGACCAGAAGTGATAATAGCCATATGAACGGTGCCCAGTTGCACCTGCTGTAAGATCTCTGTTTCCGTGCCTAGAGATGCACTGTGATAGATCGTAACGGTATATTTTGGAGAACGACTTTCAAGAATTTCCTTGAATTTCTCGGCGCAAACATTTTGAGCCGATCCTGGTTTGGTAACTACACCAAGCTTGATTTCTTCCTTAGCGTAGGACGTTACGGTTAAACAACTTAACAAAAGCAAACAAGCAACTATTTGGGATAAACCTACCCACCTCATTTTTCCCTCCTCTCCGAGACATTTGAGTTTTTGCAAACATCTATCCGTTAGTTTAAACACACATAGAGGCAAATTATAGTTTTAGTCAAGCCTGTTGGGCGGGGTGTTTGAAAAAACGACATTGCGGGTCTATAATATATAGGTGAACGTCCCGCCTCAGAAATTGTGTCGCAAGGATATGCGTGGTTTATGGCAGGGGCGATCCCTATGAAGCGGAACGTCGCCTTTACTAACCCAAGAAAAAATCTTCGTAGAATTTAAAGGCTTTTCTATGTAAATTTTCCCAACCATCGGGAGGATTATACCACTCTGGGTTTTTCGGGAACCATTCTTTAATCATTTGCGAGGTAACTTCTATATGAAACTGTAATCCGTAAAGTCTTGATTCTATAGAAAAGGCTTGATTGGGATAAGCCTCTGTTGATCCTAGCAGTATGGCATTTGTTGGAAGGTCAAAAGTATCCCCGTGCCATTGGAAGGCGAAGAGTCTGTTTGTTTCGCTGAAAAGTTGAGAGAAAGTTTTATCTTCGAAACCTTCCTTTGTGGGGAATATTTCATACCAGCCGATTTCTTCGCCTTTTTCGCCCTTAAAAACCTTTCCTCCCATGATATGAGCAAGCATTTGAGCCCCTAAACAAACGCCAAGGATTTTTTTTCCCTGTTTTGCAAAAGCTTTCATGAATTTCATTTCTTCCATGAGAAAGGGATAGTTATTTGCTTCATAAACTCCCATGAAACCTCCCATAACGACCAAATGAGAGAACTCTTCCGAGCCATCGAGTTTATCTCCTCCCGTGTTTAATAGAAAAAGCGATGCTCCTTTCTCTAAGAAAGCTTTCTATTGTGCCGGGTCCTTCGTATGGAATGTGCTGAATTATTAAAACCTTGATCATGTATTTCCTCCTTTTTACAGAGCGTCAGTACCTCTTTCTCCGGTTCTTATTCTTATGGTTTCATCAACGGGCATGACAAAAATTTTACCATCTCCCACTTTACCGGTTGAAGCAGCTTTAAGAATAATTTCAATAATTTGTTCCACCATCTCATCTGGCACAACAATTTCGATTTTGATTTTTGGTAGGAACCTGACTTCCCTTTTTTCTCCTCGATATATTTCCAAATATCCCCCTTGTCGTCCGAAGCCTTTAACTTCTGTGATGGTCATACCCTTGATTCCTCCTGCATCGGAAAGAGCTTTTGATACGTTTTCAAGCATAAATGGTCTTATTATTGCTTCGATTTTTTTCATGGTAACACTCCTTCTCTGTTATCTCTGTTAAATATGGAAGTTATAGCTTTTTTCTCCATGGACAGCTTCATCAAGCCCTATAAGTTCGTCTTCTGGGAGAACTCTTAAACCTATTGTTTTGTTTAATGTGAACAGTATAAGGAACGTTACGATTGCACAATACGCTCCCACAATAACGATACTTAGCAGTTGTATCCATACCTGGGAAGGATTTCCATAAATTAGTCCAGCAGCGTTGTTAACCGCAGGATCGGCAAATATACCAGTAAGCAAACAGCCAAGTATGCCTGCGACGCCATGTATACCAAAAACATCCAAACTGTCATCATACCCAAACATGGGTTTAAGTTTGACTACCACAAGATATGGAATGATGCCGGCAAGAAGGCCAATGAAGATTGATCCTGTGATGTTGACGAACCCTGCAGCAGGCGTTATTGCCACAAGTCCAGCAACGGCGCCAGATGCAAAACCGAGCATAGTGGGTCTACCGTGAGATACCCATTCGCAAGCAAGCCAGGCAAGGGCTCCAAGAGATGCGGCTGTATTGGTATTGAGAAAAGCCTGAGCTGCAAGCCCACCAGATGTTAGAGCCGAACCTGCGTTGAAGCCAAACCATCCGAACCATAGGAGACCCGTGCCTATTATGGTTAACGGTAGGTTGTGAGGGATAAGGATGGGCATGTTTCGTTTGCCCATGATAATAGCCCCAACTAGAGCTGCTATGCCGGCGTTTATATGAACAACCGTTCCACCAGCAAAATCCAGGGCAGAAAGTTTTGCCAGAAAACCACCGCCCCATACCCAGTGAGCCACCGGAATATAGACAAGGCTTAACCATAGGATAGAAAAGAGAACCCATGCAGAAATTTTCATTCGTTCGATGTAGGCTCCGGAAATAAGAGCCACCGTAATAGCAGCGAATGTTAGCTGAAAAGTTGCGAAAAGAGCTTCAGGAATTGATAGAGCGAAATCGGAAACGGCTTCCTTTGAAATGTTTTTCAGGAAAATTTTAGATGGTATTCCGATAAAACCCAAGAAATCGCTCCCAAAGGCCATACTGTAGCCATAGATTACCCATAGCATACTAGCAATGGCGTATGAAAAAAGAGACATTGCCATGGTGTTAAGAACATCCTTTCGTTTGGAAAGACCGCCGTAAAAAAGAGCAAGCCCTGGAACTGTCATGAGCATCACGAGGGCAGAGGAGATAAGCAACCAGGTGGTATCTCCTTGATTTATAGATGACACGTCAGAAGCGAAAACTCTTTTTGAGATAAAAATAGAAAAAATGGATCCCCAAAATATGAACACTGATTTTTTGATAAAGCCCATTAAAAACCCTCCTTAAACTTTAGGGTAAAAATATTTGTCAATCTTTCCTAAGGACAAAAATTGTGCCACCCTAGAGATGACGACTAATAGCCTGATAGACACATGCCGAAACTGAACAATTTTGTACCGAAAGTGAAGTTAAGCTGATAGAAGTGAACAATTTTGTCGTATATGTTGCCGACAAATTTATTTATGCCATGTAATATAGGCAAGATACAGGGGTTACGCAGTTAAATTATTGCCGTGATGGTGATCTGGGGAAACATTGACATCGATGAGAGAGCTACTCAAAGTTTTGTTCCGGACAAACCGGGCCCAAAAAGCCTTAATGACCTGGCGCACGTATATTGTAACAAGTCCTTCACGTTTTTGTAACTTTAATTTGCTATTCTCAACGTGAATTTTACGTTCACTGAACTTTTATGGGAGGTATATCGATGTTTATGAGAGCAAAATGGAATATAGAAAATAACGATATTTACATGTCTAAAAATAAACATGATGGTGACATAGTAGATAGAGAAAAAATATTAGAACTGCTTGATAACGATTTCTTCACCAGCCATTTTCAACCTATCTTTTCTGCAAAGGACGGGACTGTTTTTGGTTATGAAGCTCTTGCAAGAATTAAAGAAAACAAGTTGAATATAAATATCAAGGAATTATTTAGGATAGCAATGCTTACCGACACGATTTCGCTTCTCGATGTAAAATGTAGGGAAAATGCAATACATATTGCATCTCGCCTTGGCATAACTGAGACTGGCAAATATCTTTTTGTGAATGTATGCCCTGAAGTGTTGCTTGACCCAGCTCACAGAGAAGGCATAACCGACGAACTCGTCGATAAATATGGTATTTCAAGGGAAAAAGTTATTCTTGAAATAACAGAAGAGGGTGCAATTGAAGATTACAGTTTGTTTCATCGAGCTGTTTTATACTATAAAAGTAGAGGTTACAAAATAGCTATAGATGACTTTGGAAGTGGGTATGCTGGACTTAAAATGCTTTCCGTGATTGAACCTGATTTTGTAAAAATAGACCGACATTTCATATCAAATATAGACAAAGCAACTGTAAAATATAACCTTGTTGACGCTATAGCTTCTGTATGTCATAGAATGGGCATAAAAGTTATAGCTGAAGGGGTGGAACGGGAAGAAGAAATCAAAGTTTTGATGAATATAGGTGTGGATTTGTTGCAGGGATATTATCTTTGTAAACCGTCGCCAATTCTTAACGGTGATAAGGCAGATATACCTATAATTCGTTTTGTAGGAGCAAAATGCTGTACACTATACGATGAACAGTGCTTAATTGGAGAAGTTGCCAGGAGAATCGATCCAATACCGCCATCAGCACTTTTTATTGACGCATTTTATAGATTTATGAAAGATCCTGAGTTAAGGAGTCTGCCTGTTGTAGATGATGATAGACTTGTGGGAATGCTGCAAAGGAATAGGTTTTTAGAAAATAATGTGCTTGGAAGATATGGCTATGGTATGCATCTTAATGCAACTAAACGTGTAGAGTCTATTATGGAACAACCCACAATTGTGGTAGAAGCTAATACTGCCATAGAAGATGTTGCGCAACGGATACAATTAAGAAAGTTTGAATTTGTTTACGACGATATATATGTTACAAAGTCTGGCAAATATTTTGGCGTTGTTTCCGTTCACTCTCTTCTGGATGCTATAACAGAAAGAAATCTCGTTCTTGCGAAAAATGCAAATCCTCTTACGGGGCTTCCTGGAAATGAAACAATTCAAAGGGAAATTATCAAGAGAATAAATCAAAACATGCATTTTGATGTTTGTTATATAGATATAGACAATTTCAAACCTTATAACGATCATTACGGTTTTGAGAAAGGTGATATGGTTATAAAAATTCTTGCGTCTATAATTAAAGAGTCGATTGACCCTAATTATTCCAATTATAGCTTTGTAGGACACATAGGCGGTGATGACTTTATATTGATAACCGTTCCCCAAGTTTCAATACCTACCTGCGAGAAAATAATATCAGAATTTGAAAAGGTGCTTCCTGAGCTTCATGGAGTGGAAGACTATGTGCGAGGATATTATGTTTCAAAGAACAGGAAAAATGAGGAAGAAAAGTTTAATCTTCTGTCTATCTCTATAGGTATAGTGAGCACTGAAGTGCGTAGAATCGATTCTTATGCTCATCTTGCATCTATTGCAGCAGAGGTTAAAAAAGCCGCAAAGATGCAATCCGCATTTACTGGTCGTTCATCTATCGTAAGGGACAGAAGATTGTTGGGATAAATGGCTTGGTCGTTATCTTATGACATTATGTTGCATGTCCTCTCGCTAACGGTATCGAAAAAGTAGGATAATAGCAAATGGCAGTAATAGCTCGAGGAATAGAAAATAGGATAACATCCCATAATTATGTTTATTATAATACAGACTGCTCCCCTATGCCAAGCTTTTTCATCTTTTTCCATAGAGTTATTCGGCTTATACCGAGACGGCGGGCTGCTAAAGATCGGTTGCCGCCGGTTTCTTTCAGAACTTCCAGGATGGTATTCTTATCAAGATTTAATGCCCGTGGGGATAATGTTTTGATCGAATTTATCCCGCTTTCGGCTAAAGATGCCATTTCTTCTCTTGTTTCAAGATACGGTGGAAGATGATGGAGTTGTATCTGCCCCTCCGGACATACCACGAAAGCATACTCTATCACATTGATAAGCTCCCGCACATTCCCAGGCCAGTGGTATTCCATAAGACGATTCAAAGCGTCGTGGCTTATCCCCGTTATGGCTTTTCCCGTCTTTACACACAACCGCGATGCAAAGTAATCCACAAGTAGAGGAATGTCCTCTTTTCGTTCCCTCAATGGGGGCAGTATGATGGGAATAACCGCTATTCTGTAATAAAAGTCTTCCCGAAACCGCCCCTGTTCTATAAGTTCTCGTAGGTTCTTATTGGTAGCGGCGATAATCCTCACATCCACAGGAATGGGACGATGATCTCCCACCCGCTCAATTTCCTTCTCCTGAAGCACTCGAAGAAGTTTAACCTGAGTTCCAAGAGGAATATCACCGATTTCATCCAGGAAAATGCTACCGCGATGAGCCGCTTCAAAGCGCCCGATGCGAGTTCTATCCGCTCCCGTGAAAGCTCCTTTGACATGTCCGAAAAGTTCGCTTTCCAGAAGATGTTCATTCAAAGCGGCGCAGTTTATTTTGATGTAAGGACCAAAACGCCTGGAGCTGAGACGATGAATGGCGGCCGCAACCAGCTCTTTTCCTGTTCCGCTTTCACCGTAGATAATAACCGGCGCATCGGAACTAGCTGCGCTCACGATAAGCTCAAACACTTTCTGCATCTTGGGGTGTTTGCCGATTATCCCTTCAAAACCGTCCTTCCTGCTTAACTCCTGCCGTAGCCTTGCTATCTCTTCCTCCTTGGCGACAAATTCCCTAAGGTCTGTAAGCGTTTCTACTCCCCCCACAACCTGCCCCTTCTCGTCTTTCAAGACCACCGCGTTTTTCAGCACAGGAAGGGGATCGCCGTTTTTTCTTTTCATCGTGCACCGACACCGCCTTACTTGCTCTTCTAAGAAAAGCGCACAGTGCTTTGTCCCTCCACTTAGCAGGGCATCCCTGCAGGTATCGCATTCGAGCACCTGACAGGACTTCCCGATAAGTTCTTCTTTTGAGTATCCGCTCATTTCTTCCATGGCTTTGTTTACGAATACGATTCTTCCTTCTACATCAACCACCATAAGGCCATCCATCATGGTGTTAACGACAGTTTGCCAGTATTTAGGTCGGTCAAGCTTAAACATGGTCTCCCTCTGGTGTTAATCATGTTAACCGAATGCGTTAACATATTAACATGGAAACAGGATATAAACAATGGGATTTTGGGGGTCAGTTTAGGCCTACCATTCGATGCAAGCCGATAAATCATCCAACATAACAACCTATGCATCCGCGGCATGCCTTTTGCTCACGGCAGATAGTGTGAAAGGGACTGGTATTAAGGGTGTCCCTGGAAAGTAAGAAAAAGCAAGGAGGAAAAGTCATGGATCTTAACAATGTAAAACCTGCAGCCGTTGTGGATGCTCGAGGCAGTGCCTGCCCCGGGCCCCTTCTCGAAGCCAAGAAAGCTATAGGCAAAGTTAAAGTTGGCGAAGTGCTGGAGATTCTCTCCAGCGATCCCGGTACCAAGAACGATATTCCCGTATGGGCGAAGAAAGCCGGCCACGAGTATCTCGGCCATATTTCAGTGGACGGCTATGATCGACTTTTCGTGATGCGTAAAAAGTAGATAGGGGGATGCTATGAATTCTCCTCGCCGGGAGGGGAAAATTCTCATCCTAGCAACGGAAGCCTGCGCTTATCCAGGAGCAGATGCTGTGGGACAGGCTCACTCGAGTTATCCACCCAACACCTACATTCTTAAGGTCAGAGCGCCGGTGATGTTTCCTGAGAAGTTCTATCTCGACTGCTTCGAAAAGGGCATTGGGGGGATCATTATCATGAGTTGCGGCGTGGAATGTCCCTATGAAGGCGCCTATGAAGCTCTCGCAAAGAGAGTAGATCGAGTTTACCAACTGATGAAAGCTCGAGGGCTGGACATCCGCCGCCTGAGGCTTACATCCATCTGCACGGTGTGCACTCGAGCCTTTCTGAACGAGGTGAACCAGATGGCCGCCATCGTGAAAGAGCTTGGTCCCCCGGGTAGCGAAATATCAGCCTCCGTAGGGCAGGTTTGATGCCTGCTCTGATTTTGCCATAAGCGATGGAGGAAGTTCATGAAAGACTATCAGGTTTTGAACTTCGATGTGGTGGTTGTTGGAGGCGGTATAGCCGGACTCCAGGCTGCTCTCGACCTCGCCGATCAGGGACATTCGGTGGCTCTTGTCGAAAAGGATGCATCTATTGGCGGAACCATGATAAGACTTTCCAAGGTTTTTCCCACTCTGGATTGCGCAAGCTGTATTACTACTCCCAAAATGGCTGCTGTAGCTCATCACGACCGTATCAAGCTCTTTACCTACTGCGAACTTCAGAACCTTGAGAAAGAAGACAATGGCTTAATCCGGGCAACGGTTTTGAAGAAACCTCGCTATGTTGATGAAGAAAAATGTATCGGATGCCGTAAATGTGAATACGCCTGTCCCATCTTCGTGCCAGACCCAGATCAAGGAAATTTTGCTGCTCGAAAAGCAATCTCCATCCCTTTTTCTAACGCTATTCCACAGGTCGCTGTGCTGAACCCGGATTACTGCATGTTGTGCGGACGATGTTATTCTGTATGCCCTAGAAACGCTATCGTTTATGATCAAGAGTCGGAAGTGTTTGTCATTGAAGCACTTGCTGCCGTTGTGACCACGGGATTTTCCATCCTTTCCGTTGATGAAACGCCTCAGTACGGTAAAGGTAAAATCACCAACGTCATAAGCTCTCTCCAGATGGAACGACTCCTGGCTCCTCACGGTCCCTACAATCGAGTGCTCCGACCTTCCGATGGAAAAGAACCCGATTCGGTGGCCTTCGTCCAATGCGTCGGCTCCCGAGACCTGAGTTTTGGTATCCCCTATTGTTCCCGAGTGTGCTGTATGTATGCCATTAAGCAGGCTATGCTCCTATCCGGCGCTCTGCCTCTTGCGGACATAACGATCTATTTCATGGATATTCGGGCTTTCGGAAAAAACTATGAACAATTTTATCAGAACGCCAAAGCTATGGGAATCCAGTTCGTGAAAGCAAAGGTAGCATGGCTGGAACAGGGCGAAGACGATTCCGTGATTGTTCATTACGAAGACCAGTTAAACGGCGGCGTGACAACGGCTCAGCACGATCTCGTGGTGCTCGCTTTAGGCAAACTCCCTGGATGGATCCCCCCGGCAGGGTCCTCCCTTACTGTAGGTCCTGATCGCTTTCTGGCAGGATCTGACCCCATCCTTGTTCCAACGAAGATGACCGAAGACGGCATATTCGCAGCCGGGTCAGCTCTGGGAATGAAGGACATTGTGGATAGTATCGCTGAGGCGAGCGCTGCGGCAATGCAGGCGGCAAATTATATCAGAGCAGCAAAGGCCGGTAAAATCGGCTTAAGCGTAGTAGCGACAGCGAACAAGGGCTCAGGAGGGGTAATTTCATGAAAGAGAAAAGGGATTTACCCAGAGTTGGGGTTTACATCTGCCACTGTGGAGGAAACATCTCTGATCATGTGGATGTAAAGGAGCTTAGAGCTCGAGTGGAAAAGCTTCCAGGAGTTTCTGTTGCCAGAGATCACTCTTTCATGTGTTCGGATCCTGGGCAGGAGCTTATTCTAAGGGATTTGCATGAAGGAAAAATTGACAGAGTGGTTGTAGCTTCATGTTCTCCTAGCCTTCATGAACTGACTTTTCGAAATGTGCTGGCTCGAGCCGGTTTTAATCCCTATCTTTACGAACATGCTAATATTCGTGAGCAGGTTAGCTGGGTGCATCACGGCGAGGAAGCCACTCGTAAAGCCTTTTCTCTCATAGCCGCTGCTACTGCAAAAGCAAAGCTTCTTAAGCCGCTTGAGCCGATTCGTATTGAAGCGGTAACTCATGCCACTGTCATCGGAGGGGGTGTCGCTGGCATGAGAGCTGCTCTGGATCTTGCCGACCAGGGTATTGCCGTGGCGCTTATAGAAAAAACTCCTTTCCTGGGTGGACGAGCCGCTATGCTCGATCGCCTCGCTCCCACAGGAGAATTGGCTTCAGAAATGATCTTGAGGCTTGCTCGTCGCATCGCTGTCCATCCCCTTATCTCGGTTTATTTTTGCTCCCGAGTTGTTGGATTTGATGGTTATGTCGGGAATTTTTCTCTAACTGTGGAATCTACTCCACCAGATCCAAAAGAACTGCCCGAAGATCTTACCAAATTCCCACCGTCTGCGTGCCCTACCTTTGTGCCGTCTCGTGGAGCCTTCATTGGTAGGATCCCCAAAACTTCTTCTCTGGAAAAAATCAAAACGGGTGCCATTATCCTCGCCACTGGATTTAAGCCCTACACGCCTTTCAAGGGTGAGTATGGCTATGGTGAGTTTCCAGAGGTGATTACACTTCCCGATCTCATTGAAGCTCTTAAAAACGGCTGTGGTTGCGGATCAACATTGGTTGTGTCGGGTCGCCCGATTAGAAGCATGGTAATCATTCACTGCGTGGGAAGCCGCCAAATACCGGGTCTGCACGATGACAACGGCCGTGGATACTTGAACGAATATTGTTCGCGGGTCTGCTGTTCAGCTTCTCTTAATGCGGCATTCAGGATTAGAGAACGTTATCCCGGAACAGCGGTTTTTGAGATTTACAGAGATATTCGAACATACGGTCGTGGGCAGGAGGAAATCTATCGATCTGCGGCTCATAACAAAGTAGTTTTCTTCAGGTTTGAGCCGGAAGAACCGCCGGTAGTTGAACGTCCAGCGGATGTTTCACCAATGCCTTTGGTTGTTCGAGTCAAGGATACGCTGACCTTTGGTGAAGAAATATCAATTCCTGCCGATTTAGTTGTGCTCGCTGTCGGGATGGAACCAAACGATATAGACGACCTGGTCAACCTGATGAAGCTACCCGTCGGATCCGATAGATTTTTGCTGGAAGTTCATCCGAAACTTCGTCCTGTTGAGATTCGCACAGAGGGCATCTTTCTGGCGGGCACCTGTCAGGCACCCATGGATGTTAGTGAATCATGCAATGCCGCATCGGCTGCGGCTTCTAAGGCGGCTGTGTTACTCGGGAAGGGCTATGTGGAGCTTGATCCTTTCGTTGCCGAAGTTGATCCTGAAAAATGCGAAGGAACCGGTGCCTGTTTAGAAGCCTGTTTGAGAAAGGGAGCCATTGAACTTGTGGAAGAGGAGCGAGATGGCAAGGTTGTGCGGCGAGCTCGTGTGGTGCCGGCGCTTTGTCTTGGTTGTGGAGCCTGCGTGGCCGTGTGTCCAACGGGGGCTATCCAGGTAAGGGGATCCACTCTTGCTCAGTATGAAGCTATGGTTGATGCGATTGTTTCAAGCGATCAGGCGTATGATGCGGCGTAGCGACCAGGGGGGATAAAGGGATGAAAGAAAAGGAGAAAGAACATCGGGAGCAAAAAGTCCCGCTTGAGATACTGAAGAAATTGAGACTTCAGCGGGCGAAGTCTATTCAGCGGGCAAAGGAACTCCTGAAGGAGCAAAGACAGAAGATTTCGGCCATAGAATCGGCTCTGAAGGATGGCCCTAAAACGGTGCCGGAAATCTCTGAACTTACAGCTATTCCCACCCCTGAAGTCCTCTGGTGGGTGGCGTCGCTCAAGAAGTACGGAGTTGTAATGGAGCACGAGAAGCGAGGGTCCTATTTTGCCTATAAATTGGCTCAAGATGAGAAAAAGGGTGAGGAATAACAGGCCATGACAACAGTAGATTGCTCATTCATGAAAGAACTTGAGCGTTTTGGGATGGACAAGACATCCGACTGCTTTAACTGCGGAACCTGTGTGGCGGTCTGTCCACTGGGGGAAAGCCATTTCCCGAGAGAGATTATTCGATACGCTCAGATTGGGGCTAGGGAAAAAATCATCGAACGAGCTTACGAACTCTGGCGATGCCTTCACTGCGGCCTGTGTATCCAGACCTGCCCGAGGGGTGCAGACCCGGGTGAACTTATCATGGGGCTTCGCAGGTATATGCTCCATCTATGGAGGGAAAAGAAACATGTATGATCCTAAAACCGTTGTTGATTTAATCGGTCGTAACGTGGAATATGCCGGAAATCCCTTCGGCGCTCTGCCTCTGGCTGTCAACCGATGGTGGAAGGGGCTGAATATTCCCAGAGACGGCAACGTCATTCTGGTTACAGGACTTATGTTTCAGTTTCTTCCGCTTATTCGAAAAGTTACCAGAATAATGGAGCGATATGAGGATACTCGCTGGGCTTCATGGATAAAATATGGCAGTTTAATTCCGGCTCCTTTGGTTCAACTCGGATCCCTGGCGGCTCTTTCCGGTAAAGATTTTGCTTTGCCCGAAAAGATGCTTCGAAATGTCGTGGAACTTCTGTGGCTTTCAGGCATCCGGTTTGCCTATCATCCCGATCTGGATCTATACAGCGGAATTTTGCTTTACGATTTGGGCGATGAGGACGGTTTTGTGGATCATGCTTATCGAGTAAGTAACACGCTTACAAGCGCCGGCGTTAAAAGCATTATCACCATAGATCCTCACACAACCTACGCCTTTAAGGTGCTCTATCCTAAGTATGTTGGGGTCAGCTTCAATGTTTACACTTACATGGAACTTTTGCGGCTTAGAGGCGATGGTTTTAAGGGACTGCAGGTAACATTACACGATCCGTGCTTTTTCGGCAGATACTTAAATCTTTCCCATGTTCCACGGCGTATCTTGGCTGATTTAGGAGTTGAGGTGCTCGATGTGCAGCAGTCTGGAACGTTTACTCACTGCTGCGGAGGACCTGCCGAATCGCTTTCGCCCAGGTTCTCAAAGGAGATAGCCGCAAGACGACTGGAACAGCTCAGACAAACGGGAGCCCCGATTCTCACAATGTGCCCGATATGTTTCGAAAATCTTAAAAGAGCCGGTGGTGAAGTCGAAGATCTGGGAAGTTTTTTAAGACGGTACGCCGAATAAACACTTAAGGGAGGTAAAGTTTATGGCAGAAGAAAAAATCGTTTACATTGCAACACATGCGGGTGAAGATCCTGAGCGAGCAACTTTTCCTTTCGTGATGGCTAATGCAGCTCAGGCAATGGATGTTGAAGCTGTGATAGTGCTTCAGGGAACAGGAGTCTATCTGGCAAAGAAAGGTTATGCCGACCATATCCATGCTTCAGGATTGCCACCTCTTAAGCAGTTGATTGAAAGTTTCCTTCAGCAGGGAGGAAGAATTCTTGTGTGCACACCCTGCATTAAGGAGCGAAAGATTGAGGAAGGAGATCTCATAGAGGGTGCTGTGCCTATTGCAGGAGCAACCCTTACGCAGGAGATTCTATCGGCTAAAGCAACACTTGTGTATTAAACAAGCAAACAAGGAGGAGCAAAAAGCATGGCTCAGAAGCTTTTGTTCATTCTGTCCAAGGGATTAGAAAAGTCAGGTGGAGCGACTAGAGCTCTTCAGTTTGCAGCGCTCGCTGCAGAAAAAAATGGCAGCAATGTGGAAGTTTTTCTCATAGATGACGCCATTCACTGGGCTCAAGTAGGTATGGCTGAAGGTATTCATGCACCGACGGGGGAACGCATGAAGGATTTTCTCGATAAGCTCATTTCACTGAAATGTCCCATTTATGTTTGCAAAGCCTGCGCTGATAAACGCCTCATAGGACCTGACGATATAATTGAGGGTACCGAGATTGCCGGAGCTCCCGTGCTTGTCGAAAAAATGGTTGACCCCAACTATAAGGTTTTTACTTTCTAATCGCCAGTAGGCATCCTTCCACGTCTAATAAATGTAGGGGCAACCCTATGTGGTTGCCCATCATTGGGACGGCCACGGGGGCTGAATTAGGGCAGGCACAAGGCCTGCCCCTACAAGAATGATGATGCCGTGAATGTGGTTGGGCATCACGACGAATGCATCCACATTCACGCCTGGGTAATGATTGGGGATTTTCTGCCACACCGTTTGAATCATGATTCCCGCATCGTTTAACACCATTTGTGGACGGCCACGGGGGCTGAATTAGGGCAGGCACAAGGCCTGCCCTTACGATTTTGCCGAACAGACATTCACGGTTCTAAACACATGTGGTCACAAAATATGACCCTATTGTCTCTCAGCTGACATTTACTTTGCAACTCCGCCCTCCACAATCTTGAATACTTCATCCTTCTGATTTGCATTCACCCACTGAAAGCCGGGTTCTTTGCGAAACCATGTGAGCTGACGTTTGGCGTATCGCCTGGTTTCTCGCTGAATGTCTTTTATCGCTTCGTCAAGAGTCATACGCCCTTGAATATGTTCGATAATCTGCCGATATCCTATGGATTGAAGAGGCTTGAGATCCGGTGAATAGCCCATGCTGAGGATTCTCTCCACTTCCTCGCACAGTCCTTGCTCTATCATTTCAAGGGTTCTGGTCTCAATTCTTTCCGCAAGTTCCTTCCTGTCCCTGTAGAGAAAAATTTTTATGCTGCGGTAGCGTTCCGTGGCAAAGCGATGTTGCTTCTGAAAATACGAGAGCGGCTTTCCGGTGAGCAGGAACACCTCAAGACCTCTCAGGATACGCTGAGTGTCCGAAGGATGAAGTGATGCAGCAAGAACCGGATCAACTTTCTGAAGTTCGCCGTACAGAACAGCCAGTCCATCTGTCTGGAGTCTTGTTTTTAGTTCCTTGCGGATTTGGTCTTTTCTGGTTTGGTCTTCGTCTTCCGGAATTTGACAGATGCCTCTCGTGAGGGCTCTAATGTAAAGCCCTGTGCCTCCCACAACAAGCGGCACGACATTTCGTTCCCAGAGGTTCTGAATCACCGAATCGGCCATTTCCTGATAAGTGCCTGCGTCAAAGTGTTCGTCGGGATTAACAATGTCAATCAGGTGATGAGGAATGCGACGGCGTTCTTCTGGGGAAGGTTTTGCCGTTCCGATGTCAAGATAACGATAAACCTGTAGTGAGTCGGCATTTACAATTTCCATCCCGAAGGATTCAGCAAGTTCAATCGCCACTTCGGTCTTTCCTACCGCTGTTGGACCAGAAAGGATAACGATAAATCTTCCGGAAAGTTTCATGTGTTCCGTCCAAAACGTTTTGCTATTTCCTGCTTTGTTATGTTGATCCATACGGGGCGACCGTGAGGACAGGTGAGAACATGGGGATTGCGGCGAAGTTCATTCATGAGCCATGAGACGGTTTCTTGATTTACCGAAGTCCCAGCACGAAGGGCTTTGTGGCAGGCAACCGTGCTGGCAAATCGTTCAAGAAGCCTTCCGCTTTGAACATCGCCGAGACCGGTTCTGAGAAGTTCGCTAAGAATATCTTCGTGCCGTATGCCTATATCAATGGCCGGGACGGCTCGCACGGCAACCGAGTCGTTCCCGAAGGGTTCCACGTCATAGCCCAGGAGAAGAAGATCAGATTGCCTGGTTTCGATGGTTTCAATTTCTTCGGGGAGAACGTGAAGGAGAAAAGGCACGAGGAGTTGCTGGGATGGAAGCGGTAGAGTCTGAGAAATAAGCAGGTTGTATATGAGCCGCTCATGAGCCGCGTGAAAATCTATGAGAACAAGCCCTGATGGTGATGAGCAGACGATGTAGGTATTGTCTATAACTCCGAGAACCATGAGATCGGATGGTTCGAGCTCGACATTGTTTGACTGACGGGAAGTAAAGGATTCCATCTTTTCAAAGAGAGCAGTGTCCAGGAAATGGAGAGATTCGGCATTTTGATCGATTTCTCCTACGTGGCTGAGATTACGCAAGAGGGAGTTTTCTGCGACATTGCGGGAGGGAAAATCCCTCACACCTGCTCCTTTCCTGGAGAAAGATGGAGTAAGGCATGTTTCTGCAGGAACAACCTTTTTGGTTTCGCTGGCAAAGGGCGATCTTTTCCCATGCTGTATTTGGCCTTCCAGGATAGCTTCTCTGATAAGGCCAAGTAAGACGCCGATATTTTTAAACCTTACTTCCTGTTTTGTGGGATGGACGTTTACGTCCACGTCCTGTGGAGGCATTTCTAAAAACAATACTGCAAAAGGGAAGATTCCATCTGGTACGAATGACCTAGAGGCTTCTCGAATTGCTTTTTGAATGAGAGCATCTCTAAAGGGTCTGCCGTTGACAAAGAGAAAGATTGATGCGGCTGTGGGACGTCCTAAAGATGGGTCGCCGAGATAACCTCGAACTAACGTTCCATCTCTATCTAGTTGGAAAAACGCCAGTCTTTGAGACATTTTCAACCCAAAGACCTGAGATATACGTTCTTTAGGGTCTGTTGTTGCGGGATAGTTCCAGATGGGTTTTCCCCCTTCATAAAGTTCAAAGTGAACCCGGTGTTGAGAAATCGCCAGGCGGCGCAGTTGATCCAGAATATGCTGCCTTTCTGTGTTTTCGGATTTTAAGAATTTTTTCCTTGCCGGGACATTAAAGAATAGATCACGCACGGTTACGGAGCAGCCTGCAGGACAGCCTATCGGTTCTACGGACTTTAAGACTCCTCCTTCAGCGTAAATTCTAGTTCCTACATCTTCTCCAGCGGTTTTCGTGATAAGTTCAAGACGGCTTACGGCGGCGATGCTCGCCAAAGCTTCACCTCGAAAACCGTAGGAACTAATCTGGTGCAGGTCATCTACTGTTTTGATTTTACTTGTGGCGTGACGCTCCAGAGCAAGTAAAGCGTCTTCTCTATCCATGCCTTCTCCGTTATCCACCACAGAGATGAACTTGATACCGCCTTGATCATAATTGACAATAATGTGGGAACTTCCTGCATCGAGGCTGTTTTCTACAAGTTCTTTGACAACGGCGGCTGGCCTTTCTACAACTTCTCCAGCGGCTATGTGGTGACAGAGAATATCAGGCAAAATACGAATTTTACCCATTGATTTTTCCTTGATCTGTCAATGTGTCATTTTTTTGAACATGTCCTTAGAAAATTTGTTGCATATCTCCATCGTTCTTATTATACCGTGTTTAAAGTTAAAGTGCTATGGCAGGTAGAGTTGGAGAATTTAGATAGTGGGCAGGATCAAACTGGTGGTGGAAGAGAAAAGTAGGTTTCGAGGAGAGGGTTTAAGAAGCAATTTGCTGGTATGTGTTCTCTTCCACAGAATTTTAGCGGGCCGTGAGGTGATTTTTACTTAACGGTTGTAAAGAAAGGGGCGGAAGACATGATTGAAGATCATGACATTCTTCAAAAAACCGTTTGTTTTCTCGCCAACGCATTAGAAGCCCACACAGTTGCTTACATAGATCATGACGAAAAAACCGGCTATTTGTCCTGTATTGCCTGCCATTCTCTAGGTAATTGTTTTCGCCGTGATATTTATCTTCCAGTGGAGCAAAGTGGCATTTTGGGGGAAGTGCTTAGGCAGAATAAAGTTATAGAGCACGGAGGCATTCAGACCAGAGGTATTCATAGTTTTGTTCCATTTTACATCTCACACCGTGAAGAGCTTGTTAAAGCTCTGTGTATAGTCCCGGTTTCTTCTGGAAAGGGACTTCTTTATGCTGATACCAAGCAGAAATGGAATTTTGGAAGAAAAGAAATATGTCTCATGCAAAATGCTGCGAAACTTATAGAGCAGCTACTTGACAATCTGGAATGCCTTTCGAGTCACGACAGGTATGTCGGAATGCTTGAGTTTTTCTATGAAGCTGATGGTCTTATTGAATCAACCACTTTGCTCAAGCCGCAAACTTTGCAAACACTTCTCAGTAAGATTTCCGAATTCACCGGAGCTGATTGGATATTTCTGGTAAGCAGGGACATGCCCGCTGGGCAGGTTCAGATAAAGTCTTCATTTCCTGATTTTTCCCTACCCCGCATTAAGAAAAGAATTTCTGGCGGATTGATTGATTATGTTTTTGAGAGGAAGAAGTTAACGGTTGTTTCCAGAGTCAACGGCAAACGTAATGGAAACCATTTCTTGTTTGTTCCGGGAGAACCCCTTCCACGTGAAGGGTCTTTTCTTGGGCTTTATGGAGCAACGGCAGGAAGCGAATGGGTACTTGCTGTGCTCTCCAGAGAAGCTCGGTTCTGGAATTCCGATCTGGTTTACTCTGTGGGAAGAGTATTCAAGCAGTTCCTGACGGCAGTCGATAGGTTTATCCTTCAGGAAAAATGTGAGCATCTTTTGAAGTATGATTGCTTGACTGGCTTGTTGCATCTTAGAGTCTTCGAGGAATACGTTCAATCCTGCTTTTCTCATGCTGTTGGCAACAATTATAATTTGACCTTTGTTGTTATCCAGTGGGAGCCCTATCTGAAGCTTTGCAGTATGGTTATGCCGTCGGATTTGGTGCTGTTTAACCATAGAATTGTGAATGCTCTGCAAAAAGATGTGCTCGGTGGGCACGCAGTAATAGGCCATCTTGGGGAAAATAGACTTGGAATTCTTCTGGAACAAGTCAGTTCCTTCGATGTTAAAAAGTGCGAATATTTCCTTCACAGGCTAGGTCTTGGTAAGGAGTTTGGCTGTCAGGTCGAGTTTTACTCAGGCGTTGCGAGATATCCCCAGGATGCAAACAATGTAATGGAACTTTGGGGCAGAGCTTATCAGGCTCTGAGGGAGAGAATCGAAGGCAAGGCTTCTTCTTTCATTACCGCCTATGACGAAGCGGCTATTGACGTGCTTGTGAGAAGGGAGCTTAGAGGAGTTTAGATAGTTAAAATTTTACGGTGGCTGCTCAACAAGACCAATTCATATTAAATTAGACAAATCAGTTCAGATGGCGAACCTTGTTATCAACTCTTTATGAACATAGTCAAAAATAGCAATAAAAAATAGAGACCTTAAGTAGGCGGTAGGTATTCAAAAGCCATAAGATGTTTGCTTATGGGATTATGAGGAGAAATTGATGTACAAATCCTTTGAGATAAAAAATCTTCGATGTTTTAGCTATCTTAATATTTCTAATTTGGAAAGAGTAAATCTCATAGTAGGAAAAAACAATGTCGGGAAAACAGCATTGCTTGAGGCGTTGTTTATCCATTGTGGTGGTGTTTATCACCCTGCACTAATTCTAAATCTAAACATCCTTCGTGGAATGGCATTTATAGCATCATGGATGTCGGATCAAACTCCTTGGGATTCATTTTTCTATAACTTTAACATTTTAGAGCCTGCAGAATTAAAAGGAAAAATCGAAATAGGAAAACAAATAATAAATCGTGGATTAACTCTTAAAGTTCTTCATGAAAAAGCTGAACTGGCAAAAGTAAGTCTTCCTATAGATCCGCTTCGTTTACGATCTGAGCCTGGACAAATACTTGAATTGTCATACGAAGAGAATGGGGAAAAGAGGCAACATTTTTTAATAATCAAACCCAGCAGAGAAAGAAAAGGGGAAATGGAATTAGAGCTAGAACCAACTCCTCCTCCGCCTCCTTTCCCAGCGTTTTTTTTAGCTGCAGGGACTAGGGTGAACACTCCGGAGGATGTCGATCGACTTTCGAAACTAAAATTAAATCGACAGCATGAGAAAATTGTTTCCGCCTTGCAACTAATTGAACCTAGACTTAAAAATCTTGAAATTTTGACGATATCTGGAGTCCCCATCATACATGGAGATATAGGGCTTGAACGTCCTGTGCCTTTGCCTCTTATGGGAGGAGGTATGACGCGTCTTACTAGTTTTCTGCTTTCTATAGGAACAACTCGCGGAGGTGTTGTGCTTATTGATGAGATAGAAAATGGGTTTCATCATTCAGTTCTAGAAAAAGTATGGCGTGTTGTTATTGCAGCAGCTCGTGATTTTGATGTTCAAGTGTTTGCTACAACTCATAGTTGGGAGTGTATAAAAGCGGTTCATGAGTCTTTATCGCAGGATGAAATTTATGATTTTAAACTGTACCGTCTGGAAAGAATTGATGACAAGGTTGAAGCTGTGGAGTATTCCAGAGAAACTCTGGAGGCCGCTCTGAGTATAGAGATTGAGGTTCGCTAATGCCAGAAGCAATAATAAAGCCAAACGTATTGTTGATTGAAGGTGAAGATGATAAAAGATTTTTCGAAGCACTCTGCAAGTATATCCAAAAAGACGTTCAAGTTATTCGTATGCATGGTAAAGATAATTTAAAGAATTCTTTAGAGGCCATAGTGAAAGGATCTGATTTCCGCCAGGTAGTTAAAGCAATGGGAATTATTATGGATGCGGATAATGATCCGGGTGGCAGATTTCATAGCATTAAAAACGCCCTGGTAAAACTAGGTCTTCCATGTCCATCAAAGCCTTTTGATATTACCGGAGGAAAACCCAAAATTGGGGTTGCTGTTTTGCCTGATGAGAATACACCTGGTGAGTTAGAAGACCTGTGCCTGGAATCAGTTAAGGAAGAACCAGCTTTTTCCTGTGTGGAATCGTATTTTGAATGCTTGCAAGAAAAAGCAATACAGCCCAGAAAGCTTTCTAAAGCTAAAGTTTATGTTTATTTGGCTTCTAGAGAAAGACCAGGCCTGCGTCTGGGCGAAGCTGCTGCGGCACAATATTTCCAGTTTGGTCATTCGTCATTCAAGAAAATATCAGATTTTATCAACTCCCTGACAGAATAATAGGCTACGCCAAATCAGATGGTCGGTAGATTTACAAACTTACCCAGGAATGTTAATACTGCTGGATCTTACCCGTCTTGCATAATTTTTCAATTCCACCATGTCTTCATAAGTAAAGTTTGGATTTCTGCAGGCGAAGAAGGAATTGTTGTGGTAGAGCGGTTCTCTGGCCAGATCGAATGTGGAAATGCGACACGCTTCCTGCCATAGTTTAGTTCCTGGAAGAGGGGAATATTCGGCAATAAAGGGGAGAGCCCCCTGTTCTGCCACAAAATCCACAGCAGCTCGGACATCTTCCGGCTTTTGCCCCGGCACACCACAGAGGAGGTAAACTCCAATCTGTTGAGTGGTAAAGCCTGTCTTTTTAAGAATGTTCATGGCTCTTACAAAATCCAGGTTTTCAACTTTATTGCCCCATGCTTTTTGATAAGCCGGTGATGAAGTTTCCAGCCCGAGGCGGATGGTTGTAAAACCTGATGCGAAAAGCAATTCGCTTTTTGCTTCATCAATTGCCCTTATGTGAATTGCGTTGGGAGTATGAAACCTTAAGGAATGGCCTTCTCTGACAAGCCGCTTGAGAAAAGGTTCCACGCTCTGCCAGCCGTAAATAAGTAAAGCATCGTCGTAAAAGGCGAAATCGCGAACATTTCGGTCGTAAAGCATCATGACTTCTTCGTATAGACTTTCGGAAGACCGAATAACTGCTCGTGGTTGTAACAGTGACGATGCGCAGTAAGGGCAGGAAAAGGGACAGCCGACGCTGGCAAGAAGCACTCCATGGGAAAGTTTTTCATAAGCTTCCCACAAGGGATGTGGAAAACGAGATAGATCATGCCATTGTTCCCGATTGCTAATGGGTATCCCGGCTTCATTTTCCAGAAGGTCTGGTAGGCGATCTGGGGGTTCATCTACAATTCGGTCTGCTCCAGAGAATCTCAACGCATGTTCTTTGCAAAGTCGAGCATAGATTCCTCCAAGCCAGACGGGCACATCGGGAAAGTGCAGTTTCAGCCGTTCTATCGTTTGCTGAACGCCGGGATACCAGTAGGTCATGATGGATGTGACCATAGCAAGCCGAGGTTTTTCCGGCAGTTTAATGAGCGTTTCATCGAAAGCATCTTCCGTAATGCCGTAGCGGTAATAAGTTCTGGGAAAACCTTTGTATGCTTCAGGCGTTGCGATTGGACGCTTGGGATATTTTCCTGTTCCGTAAAATCTATCCTGTCCGGGAATGACGTTTTTTGACTGCTGAGCCTTATGGCGGTCGAGACAATCCAGGACTATTACATCATGCCCACTAGATGAAAGAAGGGATGCGAGAAAAAGAAGCCCGATTGGTTTTGCCCAGAAATCGTAAGCTGCGAAATCAGTAACCCACGGATTTACAAGTAGAACCAGTGCCACTTCCGTATCCTTACCGGGGGAGATAACAGTAAATTGAAAGTTTTTACGTTTTTTCCAGGAACCACTTCACCGTTTTTTCGATTCCTTCGCTGAATTCTGTCCACGAACTGAAGAATCTACTGATGGAACTGTTGTCAAGCACACTGACTTCTAAATCTCCCGGGCGAGGATTTTCAAAATTGATTTCCGGACGGCGGTCCAGAACTTTGGCTATGGTTTCTAGCACTTCCATGGTTGTTTTTCCCGTTCCTGTGGAGACGTTAAAAACTCCTTCCAGCCTTTCAGCGATCACGATTCTATGGACTTTTATTACATCATCAACGAACACATAATCTCTAATGCAACCTGAATCGCCCTTTGTGCATCGAGCAAAGACGGTTACAGGTTTTCCATGTATAAGCCGTTCCGTAAAGATGGCTACGACGCCGGCTTCCCCAAAGGGATCCTGCCTGGGACCATAAACGTTGGCGTAGCGAAGAACCGTGAATCTCAGACCGAACTGGGCTTGATAAACCTTAAGATAAATTTCAAAGGACGCCTTTGCGGCAGCGTAGGGGCTTTTGGGTTGAGGTGTCCAATCTTCTGTAGCCGCTTTTCCTTCTGGCACTTCACCGTAGATTGCTCCTCCTGTTGATGCAAAGACGAAATGAGGGTAGCCATTAGCATTGCTTTTACCTGTAGCGATGGAAGCATCGAGTAGGTTAATTCCACCAACAACGTTTACCAGAGCGTCAAAGGCAGGGCGTTCCATGGATATTTTTACCGAAGCTTGAGCCGCTTGATGAGAAACAATGGAAGGTTTCCATGTTTCAAAAACTTCGAAAACTCGATCCCGATCCGTAATGTCTCCTTCGAAGAGTTTTATTTTGTCGATACTTTTTGCAAGGTTTTCAAGTTTTCCTGTGCTGAAATTATCCAGCACTGCTACTTCGTAGCCGTTTTGAACAAGGTCATCTACGATATGACTTCCGATAAAACCGGCTCCACCCGTTACCAGCACTCGCTTTTCCACCGTTATTCCCCCTGTTGCTTAATTTTAAAAATAGTTTGACACATAATAACAGCCGGTTTAAGTTTTAGTGAACTAACTATGGCAGGAAAAGCGGAGAAAGTGTAGAGGATTTTGTGGTCGCTTTCGCTTTGCTTTAAGCTATTCTGGGGGAGGAAAGTTGTATGGCATGAAGTAGGAGCAGCGGCCATGAGCTCCTACGGCTCTCTCTGAGAAAAAGTATCGGAGGGGGTTAGAATTTGTGCTATTCTGCATGAAAGCGACAAAATTTATCTGAGGAGGGAACACTGATGGGAACGAAGATGTTTTCAGAATCTGCCATCGAAAGGATTGAGCAGGAATACAAAGAATGGCTTCAGGAGTATGAAAAAGCTTTACAGAAGCTTCCTGAGAGGCTGGAGCGATTTTCAACAGTTTCTGACATGGAAGTAAAAAGTTTGTATACGCCCCTTGACATCAAGCATAAAGATTACATGGAAGACATAGGTTTTCCCGGTTGTTATCCCTTTACCAGGGGCGTTCAGACAACAATGTATCGAGCTCGTCTCTGGACAATGAGAATGTTTGCCGGGTTGGGGACAGCAGAACAAACTAACGAGAGATTTCATTATTTGATTAACCACGGCGAAACGGGATTGAGTGTGGCCTTTGATTTTCCGACTCTTATGGGTTACGACACGGATTCTCCTCTTGCTCGTGGTGAATGTGGCCGTTGCGGTGTTGCAATTGACACTATAGAAGACATGCAGAGACTTTTTGCGGGAATCAACCTCGAGGAAGTTACCACCTCCATGACCATCAATCCCCCGGCTTCTGTTATATGGGCTATGTATATTGCCAATGCTGAAAACGAAGGCTATTCTAGACGTAAGCTGGGTGGGACTATCCAGAACGATTGTCTTAAAGAATTCATTGCTCAGAAAACTCTTATGCTTCCTCCAGAACCTAGCCTCAGGCTGGTCGTTGATACCGTTGAGTTTGGTACACGAGAAGTGCCTCGATGGAACACCATAAGCATAAGCGGTTACCATATCCGTGAAGCCGGTGCTACGGCTGTGCAAGAACTCGCTTTTACCATCTACGACGGTATCACCTATGTGGAAGAATGTATCAAACGAGGCCTTAATGTGGACGACTTCGCAGGGAGGCTCTCCTTCTTCTGGAATTCTCATATAGACTTTTTCGAAGAAATAGCCAAAATGCGAGCTGCTCGCCGTATGTGGGCTAGAATCATGAAGAACCGCTTCAAGGCTCAGAATCCTCGGTCAATGATGTGCCGATTCCATGTGCAGACTGCAGGATGTTCTTTGACGGCTCAGGAGCCTTACAACAACATCATCCGCACCACCACCGAGGCTCTTGCTGCCATACTTGGAGGCTGCCAATCGCTTCATACCAACTCCCTTGATGAAGTTTACATGATTCCTAGTGAGTTTGCTGTGAAAATTGCCTTGAGAACCCAGCAAATCCTGGCTTACGAGGTGGGTGTGGCGAATGTTATTGATCCATTGGCTGGGTCTTACTACGTTGAAGCTCTCACCGATCGTATGGAAGAAGAAGCCAATGAATACATTCGTAAACTGGATGAGATGGGGGGCATGGTTGCAGCCATAGAGAAGAATTATCCTCAGATGGAAATTGCTGACAGCGCCTATCGCTTCCAGCAACAGGTAGAACGAGGTGAAAAGGTCATTATTGGAATCAATATGTTCCCCTCCGAAATTCCGCCGCTTGAAGTTCTTAAGATCGATCCAGAAATTGAACGACTGCAAATTGAAAGGCTCCATCGGTTCAAAGAACGTCGAAATAAAATCAAGGTTCAGAAGGCTCTTGATGAACTTCGCCGTCGTTGTGAAGGTAAACCCTGTTGGGAAAACAACGTTATGCCAGCGCTTATTGAAGCGGTCAAAGCTGGAGCGACCGAACAGGAATGCTGTGATGTCTATCGAGAAGTTTTTGGCACTTATACCGATCCTGCATCGTTTTAACAGTGGAGGAGGGACATAACATGGGAAATGAAAGAAAGCTTAGAATACTCATTGCAAAACCAGGGCTGGATGGGCATGATAGAGGCGCACGAGTTATAGCTAGAGCTTTGAGGGACGCTGGGTTTGAAGTAATTTATACGGGATGCCACCAGACACCAGAACAAATTGTCCAGACCGCTCTTCAGGAAGACGTGGATATGATCGGTTTGAGTATCCTTTCGGGGGCTCACAATTATTCCTTTCCGCGCATAATGGAGCTTCTCAGGGAAAACAATGCCGAAGACATTGTCGTGGTGGGAGGCGGTATTTTCCCTCTTGAGGATATACCGAAATTAAAAGCTATCGGGATCAAGGAAATCTTTACTCCAGGTTCGAAGCTTGAGGACATAGTGAAGTGGGTTAGGGAAAATGTCAAACCCAGGAAAGCGGCAGCTTAAATAGAGACCTCGTGGATAATGCGAGAGAGCAATCCGGTAGTGGATCCCAGTCTTAAACAAGGCGGGATCCCTACTTCAAATCAAGAAGAGGTGCTTTCATGGAAATAGTAGATCAAGTGTTAAAAGGGGATGTTCGAGCAGTTGCTCGACTTCTTAGGGATATCGACGATCAAGTACCATCTACCAGGAGTATTCTTAAGGAACTTTACCCTCATACCGGTAAAGCTTACGTTATAGGGTTTACGGGTCCTCCTGGAGCCGGGAAATCGACTCTTGTTGACCAAATAACCGCTTACTACAGAAAATTGGGGAAAACGGTGGCAATTATTGCCATAGATCCCACCAGTCCTTTCAGTGGTGGTGCTATTCTTGGGGATAGAATCCGCATGCAGAGGCACTTTCTCGATAAGGACGTTTTTATTCGAAGCGTGGCAACAAGAGGACATTTTGGTGGGCTTACCAAGTCAACTCACGATATGATTACTGTCTTCGACGCTATGGGCAAAGACATCATAATTGTGGAGACTGTTGGAGTGGGACAAGGAGAAGTGGAGATTGCCGACTGTGCTCACACAACCATTGTGGTAACTGTTCCCGGCCTGGGTGATGATATACAGGCGATCAAAGCCGGGATTATGGAAATTGGAAATATTTTCGTGGTCAACAAGGCCGATCGTGAAGGCGCTAAAAAAACCGTTCAGGAACTACGGAACCTCCTTGAAATGGGACGGAAGTTCAGGATGGACATTGGAGAAGGTGACGATTGGGAGCCTCCTATCGTGGAAACTCAGGCTCACAAAGGTATAGGTATCGAAGAATTGTGTGAAGCTATTGAGCGCCACCGCGCCTACTTGACCACTCAGAAACCAGAGCAGTTCCGAAAAGTTATGCTCAAACGAACCCTTCACCAGTTTTCCGAAACCTTGAAGGATGAACTCTTTAAGGAGATGGTTAAACGTATCGAAAGGCGGGGGGAAAGTCTGGAAACTATAGCAGAAAGAATTTTCCAGAAGGAACTCGATCCCTACTCGGTTTCCAGACAACTTATCCGGGAGGAGTTTGTCCAGCACGAAGAAAATTAGAATTTTAGGAGGGGAGACGGCGTTGATTGCCGTCTCCCTTTACTTTCTCCTGCCCTTATCTATTGGATAAAATGGTCTATAAGATTTCCGAATCTCCACCATGGTTTTCGAAAAAATTGACCAGTTACGCTCTAGAAGCAGGGTGTTTTCTTAGCGATAAGCAAGTTGGGCTTCTAAAGCTTCATGCTGAATGGGTGTTTTTTTGGAATAGAGTAACAAATCTTACGGCAGCCAAAAGCTGGGAAGAGCTTATCTATAAGCACTATCTGGATGCGATTATACCAGCATGTAAGTGGCTTCCGAAAAACGGACGGATTTTTGATATAGGGTCTGGAGCCGGTTTCCCTGGTATTCCCATTAAAATTCTTTCGCCAGAACTTGATATGACTTTATGTGAACTTCGCCGCCGTAAAGCCAGTTTTCTTAAGAGTTTTATAGCTTACGCTGGGCTGGATAATATTCGTGTTACCCAGATGAAATGGCAGGAAGCTGTGAAGCAGGATACTGAAAAATTCGATTTTGTTACCGTTAGAGCTCTTAGGCTGGAATATGAAGAAATTTTAAACCTTTTGAAAGACGGGCTTAAAGAAAGAGGAGCTGTAGCTTTGTGGAGCACTCCTTCTGCTGTTAAAAAAAGCGATTTAGTTGAATATCTTGCTCGAAAAGGCATTACCACGAACATATTATATTACTCACTTCCAGACGGAACAGAACGAGCGTTCATGATGGTAGAGAAATGACATTCGTGCAGAAAAAACCTTTGGTATTAGTAACTGGAGGGGGATAAAATGCCGATAACCAGGCTATCGGAGGAAGGACGGTTATGCATAGTGATCAAACTTCTCTGAATAAAGAAACATCGGCTTCTGAAGTTAAATGTGAATCCTGCGGTAAGACCTTTTCCCACCAGGATGTTATCTTCATAGATGGTGAATACCTTTGTAGAGAATGTTTTTCCTTGGTGGAGTCCTCGAAAGATACTCATTAGGTTTCTCTAAGGTCAATAAGCCTTACCGCTTTTCCTTCCTGTCTAGGCAAACCGTTAGGTTCAACAAGTTCGACAATAGGCGTAACTAAAAGCTCGCTTCTAAGTTCATGCTGTATCTTATTTTTCAGCCGATTGAGTTCTCTCATGTCTTCCACAAAGACTTTGTCCGTTACTTCAACTTGCACGATCATCTCATCAACGTTTTTTTCGCGTTTTAACACAATTCTGTAATTTGTCCCAACTTCGGGAATTGACATCAATACCTGTTCAACCTGGATTGGAAAAATGTTAACGCCCTTTATGATGAACATGTCGTCCGATCGTCCCTGAATTCTATCAATCCTTATATGGTTTCGGCCGCACGGGCAATTGCCGGGTATAATTCGGGTGAGGTCCTTTGTGCGGTATCTTAAGAGAGGCATGCCTTCGCGATTTATTGTGGTAAGAACTAGTTCTCCCGTTGTTCCTTCAGGGACAGGTTCGCCGGTTTCGGGATCTATGATTTCCACTATGTATGAATCCTCCCAAAGATGCATTCCATTCTGGAGTGGGCATTCGAAAGCAACACCAGGACCGTTCATTTCTGACAAGCCATAGCTGTTGAAAACCTTTACACCGTAAAATTCCTCCACCCTTTTACGCACTTCTTCAGAATAAGGCTCAGCTCCAAGATAGGCAATTCTTAAATTTAAATCTCGCTTAGGATCTACTCCCTGTTCAGCAAGATAATCCATGAACCTTAGAGCATAGCTCGGGATGATGTGAATAATGGTAGTGCCGAAATCTTTCATGAGCTGAAGCTGTCTTTTGCTGTTGCCAGCCCCCGATGGCACAGTCAAAAGCCCTATGAGTTCTGCTCCATAATGAAAACCTAGTCCTCCCGTGAAAAGCCCATAACCCGTCATGTTTTGGAAAACATCTCCAGGCCGTGCTCCTGTCATGTACATGCACCTTGCCATCAGTTCCGCCCAGTTTGCAATATCAGCTCTGGTATAAAAAATCGCCGTGGCTTGACCGGTGGTTCCAGAAGAGACGTGCACTCGAATAAGCTGATCTTTTGGAACACATAGGAAACCGTAGGGATAGAACGATCTAAGATCCTGTTTAGTGGTGAAGGGAATTTTTCTCAAATCCGCAAGACTTTTAAAACTATCGGGAGTTAGTCCGGCTTTGCTAAGTTTTTCCTTATAAAAAGGAGACTTCCAGACGAGACTTATCGTTTTTAAAAATCGCTCTTCCTGAAGCGATTCCAGTTCATCTCTTGAAAGCGTCTCGACTTCACTATTCCAAAAATTGGAAGAATTTTCTTTTTTCCCAGCCATTATCTACACCTTCCAATCACGTTCCAGGGCCAAGTTTTCAAACCGTGTGTAAGGTCCTATAAAACTAAGCTTCAAGTCTCCTGTAGGTCCGTTTCTCTGCTTCCTGACAAGCACTTCGACGATACCTTTATCGTTTGTGTCTTTGTTATAAACTTCGTCACGGTAGAGGAAGATAATCACATCTGCATCCTGTTCAATGGCACCGGATTCCCGTAAGTCGCTCAGTTGAGGTCGTTTGTCATGTCGTTCTTCTACCTTGCGGTTGAGCTGAGAAAGGGCGATTACAGGGATGTTTAACTCCTTTGCGAGAGCTTTTAAAGATCTGGATATTTCAGAAATTTCCTGCTCACGGCGCTCCACTCGCTCAGTTATTCTCATTAGCTGGAGATAATCCACGATGAGTAGCCCTAGTCCTCTTTCTAACATAATCCTCCTGGCTTTTGCTCTAAGTTCCAGAGGCGTAATTGCAGGTTGATCATCTACAAAAATTGGGGCTCGCATGAAGACCTGACCGGTAGCCATAAGTCTGGCGCATTCTTCCTGGCTTATGAAGCCTGTTCTGAGTTTTTGAGAATCGACTCGAGCCTCCATGCACATAAGCCTCATCCCGATTTGTTCTTTGCTCATTTCCAGCGAAAAAAACGCTACTGGTATTTCGCTTTCCACAGCCACATTTCGAGCTATATTAAGAGCAAAAGCCGTTTTGCCCATGCCAGGACGTCCGGCGATAATGATAAGATCGCCTTTTTGAAAACCTGCTGTTAGCCTATCCAGATCTGTGAAGTGCGACGGGACTCCAGTGACAATCTCTTGCCGATTCTTGAGAGCTTCTATACGAAGAAGATTTTCCTTTACAATGCTTTCTATGGGGAAATAGGAACTCTGAATGCGGGCTTCAGACAGAGAAAAAATGGCTGCTTCGGCTCTATCGAGCACTTCATCCACGTTTTCGGGATTTTCATAGCACCATCCGACGATTTTTCCTGAGATTTCTATAAGTCGGCGAAGCAGGGCTTTATCGGCTATAAGCTTTGCATAGGCGGTAGCGTGTTCTACCGAAACGACTCGCTCGGTAAGCTGAGCGAGATATATCGCTCCACCCACAGCTTCCAGTTCGCCTTTTGTTCTAAGTCTTTCCGCAACGGTCACAAGATCTATCGGCTGGTTTTCTTCGAACAGTTCTGCTATTGCTCTGAAGATTTTTCTATGGGAGGGGATGAAAAAATCATCCCCTTTTAGAATTTCCAGGACTCCGGGCACCGCATTCTGGTCTTGCAAAAGTCCACCCAGCAAAAACTGCTCTGCCTCTTTGCTATGAGGTGGAACGTGTTGAGCTTCGTCAATAAGGTTTGCCATTATCCTTCTGGTTCTACAATTACTTTAATTTGAGCCTTAATTTCGGCATCGACCCGGATCGGGACGGTAAATTCTCCAGTCGTTTTTATGGGTTGTTCCAGGATAATGTTTTTTCGATTAAGTTCTTTAAATCCCAGCTCGTGTAATGCTTCCAGAATATCCATAGCACTTACCGAGCCGTAAAGTTTGTTTTCTTCTGCAACCTTGCGTTTCATAGTGAGAGTTACATCATTTAACTTTTCGGCAATACTCATAAGATGCTGGCGGAAGAGTTCTCGCTTCTTCTCCAGCATGCGTTTTTGATGCTCCAGTTGTTTGATGTTTTTCCCGGTTGCCGGAATAGCAAGTCCTTTTGGGATGAGATAGTTACGAGCATAGCCTGCTCGGACTTTTACCACGTCACCAATTTGGCCAAGAGTGGGAATGTTTTCGACTATAATGACTTCCACCGACTTCATGATCCTAATCACTCCTTTATGTTTTGTTTTTAGTTTCAATTCGTCGAACATCAAACCAGACATCAAAAAGTCCAACAAGAGCTCCTACAAGGGCCAGATATTGTTGGGTTATGACAATGGCTATAATTATAATGTTTGCCCAGGAAGGCAAGCCCCAGCGGGAGAGAAAAAACAGCATTATTGAGAGCCCCTGGAAGAGGTAAATCATTCCAAGAGCGATGATAATGTTAAGCCCGACTATGCGGGATGCTGGAATTAGCGTTAAAATGCCTGCTCCGATGAGGATCCACACTAGCCAGTCAGGGGATCGCCACCGTGTTGTTTCCTTCCATTTAGGAAGTGAAAAACCCTGTTTTTCAGCGTAACGCCTGGTTGCTAAGGCGTTGATAGTTCCCGTTAGTAAAAGAGAGGCAAAGGAAATTCCGGGGAGGAGTCTTACCATGAAATAAACCGTCTTGCGGATTTGCTCCTCCATGTAGGGCGTAATCTTAACGGCACCCCCATTGCTGTGCTCTTTAGCTATTAGCATGACAGCCTGTAAGATCTTGTGTGCGATTGCATCCCAAAAGGGCTTTTCTTCTACATTACGAACCTGTAGCCAGAACAGTGCAGATCCAAGAAGAAACACTATTGCTGTTGGGAGAAAGACGGAATAGTCGATGCTTCGGTTGAGACGTCCGTTTAAACCGATAAGGCTTCCCATCAACAAAAACAAACCGAAGTAGGGAAGAGCAGCCGTGCCTCCCAGCAGGGCAAAGATTATTCCCCCACCAAATAAGGCACCTATTGGAACTATCAGCCCCGATGGAATTCCCCATTGATAAACCGCAAAAGATGAATGAATGGAAGCGAAGATTCCCCCTATAAAACCGCCAGCAGGAAGCCATAAGGCGAGAGTGAAAAAGAATATGGAGAAGCAGATCCAGAGAAAAACCTGCGCTTTTCGGATTGGAGCAAGAGGAGGAAGGTTCTCTATCGTTATCATATCGATCTATTTCCCTTTAGCATTTATTGGAATGACTGGCTTGTCACCCTGGGTGTTGAAGTGTTGTTTGGGCCACCGAGATGGTAGGGCGCATCCCATCTCCCTCGGTAGCCAGGACGGGAAACACTCTGCAACTCCCCACCAGTGCCATTCGTAACAGGACGTTCCTCGAACTCCTGTAAACAGATCAGCTATCATGCTTTTTAGAGCGTTAAATGGGCGCAACCGTTGTGTACGGAAGAAGAGCCATCTGACGAGCTCTTTTAATGGCCACTGTCAGTTCTCTCTGGTGTTTTGCACAATTTCCCGTAATTCTTCTCGGAACAATCTTTGCCCGTTCTGTCAAGAAGTGCTGGAGCAAATTGGCATCTTTGTAATCTATTTTGAGAGAACTGTCTGTGCAGAATCGACAGGCTTTACGATGTTTAAAAAAGCGACGTTTTTTCTTTAGTATTGTTTTGGTAATTGCCATATTTAAAAACCTCCCTTATTCCCTGGTGTCGCAGTTATTCATTTTCTTGTCCCTGTTCTTGTTCTTCCTGTTCCGTCATTTCCGATGAGTCTGATGAGGATTTTTCTTCGGTCGAAGCGTCATCAAAAGATGGTGGTGGAGGAACTTGAGTAGATTCATCTTTGCCCGGTTCATAACGATCGTCCAGTTTAACTGTTATGAATCTTAGCACACGTTCGTCAATCTTGAGGTTTCTTTCAAGTTCTTGCGGAAGGCCCGATCCGCCGACGAACTCCATTAGAAAGTAATGCCCTCTCGTTCTTTTCTTAACTGGATAGGCTAGTTTCTTTTTGCCCCATGAATTGTAAGATAGAACGCTTCCACCTTCGCGATTTACAACTTCCTTTAGGCGTGTTTCAAGAGACTTAAGATCGCTATCCGGCAAATCCGGATCAACAATGAAAAACACTTCATACTTTCGCTGATACATCTAACAATCCTCCTTCCTTTCGGGTTTATTAGCCCCTGGTCTTACTTGCCAGGAGCAAGGAAGTATGAGGCACTTCGGAACGTGCCCCCTACTGATTCTGCAATAACACAAACAAGCACACTCTGCTACCACATAGAGGTTTCGATCGTCAAGACCTATTGGTTGGCAAGAGAAAATCAGAGGCTACCTTTAGTGGATGGAACCCCCCTGTAAAAGTTACTTAGCGATGATGCTTCATGAAGCGCTCTTCCCAAAGCTTTAAATAGCGACTCCACCATGTGGTGGGAATTTGTTCCATACAGGATTCTGGCATGGAGTGTTATGCCTCCGTGTTGAGCAAAGGCTCGGAGAAATTCCGGCACAAGTTCTGATTCCATCGTTCCGATTTTTTCAGCCATGGATGGAGCTTCGTATACTAAAAAGGGGCGTCGAGATAGGTCAATTACAACCTGAGAGAGAGCTTCATCCATAGGAATAAGTGCATGACCATATCTGTTAATTCCCGTACGATCACCTAATGCTTCATTAAAAGCCATGCCGAGAGTAATTCCCACGTCTTCAACGGTGTGATGATTATCAACATACACATCACCTGAAGCTTCTAAAAATATGTTAAACCTCCCATGTGCAGCCATAAGAATCAACATATGGTCGAAAAAGCCAATCCCTGTTTTTATTGATGATTCGCCTGATCCATCTATTTCTATCTCTGCTTTGACCACTGTTTCCTTGGTTTCTCTAACAATTTTTGCTCTTCGCTCTGACATTTTTATCCTTTCTCGATTTTTGTTTATCTTCCCCAAAACCTCGGCGGAAACCGTGAACTTGTCTTATCCCGGAATGAGTGGTATGGTCAAGTTGAAGCGTTAGACCATGAGGGGAGACCACTAACTAACGCTCAGGGAGACAAGGTTCTTCCTGTCATTCCGAGGCACAAAGTGCCGAGGAATCTCCTGGGGGTAAAAAAGACATCCATGCACGAAACAAGTATTGCTCAAATGCTTTCCGAAATTGCCTTAGAAGAAGCCAGAAAGCATTCTCTGTCGCGCGTTTCGAGTCTTACCGTTCAGATTGGAGAAATGGCTGCAGTGGTGCCGGAAGCTCTCAGTTTCGCTTTTTCTATAATTTCTAAAGGGACAATTCTTGAAGGCGCTCGCCTTAACATTGAAATCGTTCCTATTGTTGCCTGGTGTTCCCAATGCAACGAACCCTTTGAAGTGGAGAACTTTTCCTTTAAATGTCCTGAATGTGGACTTGTTAGCGATAATTGTTTGAGCGGTCAGGAGCTTCTTTTAGTATCACTTGAAGGAGAGAAGGGAGATTGATGTTATGTCAGATGTGTCCGTAACTGTTGTAAGAAACATCCTAGAAGCGCAGGAGAAAATTGCCAGAATTAATCGTGCATTATTCGATTCCAAGGGTGTATTTGTTATCAACTTGATGAGTTCCCCTGGAGCAGGTAAGACGTCTCTTCTTGAGCGAACCATTGCTGCATTGAAGGATCATTTCCGTATTGTGGTCATTGAGGGAGACATACAATCTCAGGAGGATGCTCTGCGTATTAAACGTCTGGGAGTTGATGCAGTTCAGATTAACACAGGAGGCGCCTGCCATCTTGACGCTAATATGATTCAGTCAGCTCTTGAGCAAGTATCACTCGATGGCTGTAACCTTCTTATCGTAGAGAACGTGGGAAATCTTGTCTGTCCTGCAGAATTTGAACTTGGAGAACACAAGAAAGTGATGATTCTGAGTGTTACGGAAGGCGACGATAAGCCGCTTAAGTATCCTCTTATGTTTCAGAAATCGTCAGTGCTCATCATAAACAAAATAGACCTTCTCCCGTATGTGACTTGCGATGTGGATAAAATCAAGCGAGTTGTTAGAGAACTCAATCCACAAATAGAGATTTTTGAAGTTTCTTGCAAAACTGGGGAAGGTATTGATCAGTGGCTGGAATGGTTGAAAAATCAAATTTCTAGCTTTAAGCAGTAGTTTGGTTTTGCAGGCATGGGCGACCTTTTGAAGCAGGTCGCCCATGCCTCTTTGCTGTTTAATTGAAGGGATTACCGATACCTATTCCCGTCGTTCTAACAGCCGAGAAGGTTTCCCAGCCTGAGCTATCGCCTTTGTAAGAAAAGCGCCATTTGCCTTTCATTTCAGTAGCGCTAAGGGATGTTACCCAGTATTCATAGAAGATTCCGCCTTCCATGAATTCTATCTTGTAAAGAAGTGTTTTTCCGTCGGCTATTGATGCGGTTACAGGGGTGGGTCCCCAGGTGCCAGAGTAAGTCATGCCGTCAGGATTTTGAGCAAGTTTTAGTATTCTGTCGGCACCGTATGTGTAAGTTTTGCCTTTGTAATTTTCCGAAACAATCCAGGATCCCTCAAGAGTATTGATGTTAACCTGAACTTCTTGCATTTCTCTTGTGGAATTAAGATCTGTGCCAGCTCTGACGCTTATGAACATTTGTCCCTTAAGTCCGGCAAGCGTCATAGGACCAAAGCTAGCTTCAGGAATGGGGCCAATGCTGAAGTAAGGATCTATTGTTTCGTTAACTCTTGCCCCGTTTTGATACACAAGCAGATATTTATCGGTGATCACCGGGGTATAGGCATAGACCTTGTTCGGCTGTTTCTGTGGAGCGCTAAGAAGCACATAGACCTTTTCACTTGCGCTACAATAAGGAAGCCCCGTTCCTGATGAACCTTCGCCTCTGAAAGGATCTAACCATGTTCCTCCAGCCGCCGTGCAGGCTTCCTGGGTCTGATACACAGCCAGGTTATCATCAACATGAAGGAGCATGTGAAGCGAATGGGCATCGGTAGCATCAACCATTATAAAGCCTGGCGCCATCTGAGTAAACGTTGGCTGGCTTACTGGGAGAGAAATAGGATCTCCGGGATTTCTGATCTCTACAATGATGGGCACTTCTCGATAGAAGGCAGTTCCTCGATCCACAACAGTGATAATTCCTTCATAGCGTCCCACGCCGTAAGTTTGTAAAATCTCTTTTATGGGCTGTACCTCGAAAATTCCCTCTGCTTGAGATGTGGCAAGGGAATTCCCATTTTCTCCACCTCCAGGATTCAGGAAAGTTATCTTAATCCATGGCACGTTGTAGCTTATGGAAAATCCAGCGGCACCCGCATAAACATGCAAGATCTGGCTGGTAAAATAATCTATTGTTCCATCTTCTTTTCTTTCGACGCTCCAGAAGAGATATGAAGGAAACACAGTAAGTTCGTTTGGTGCCTGAATAACCAAGTTTACAGTGAGAGTAGCTTCGGCTGATGTTGGAAGATTACTTCTAAAAGTGATTTGTCCTGAATAAGAACCAGCCGGAAGCGCCGATGGATCAACCGTTACCTGAACGTTTGTAGCTCCTTCTCCACTAGTGGGCGTTACGGTAAGCCATGATACCGGAACTTCGGCGCTCCATTTGAAATTGTTTCTTTCGTAATTGGCGTTTCTTACTTCTGCGGTGAAGGTTTTTCTGGCGAGATTGGCTCTAGTAAATCTCAAAGTAATCTCGCTTGGATTTACTGTAAGTTTGTCGGCTATGATTCGCTTTATTGTTAGATTTACTGTGACAGTGGCACTAGATCCGGTATTGCTGGTTACGGTTACAGTTCCGGTAACATTGCCTCCATTGGGAAGGAGATTGCTTGAAACTGTAATGGTGAGAGCAAAAGCTCCTGGAATCTTACCGGTTGCCGGATCTACAGACATCCATCCTTGGTCTGCCGAAGCTGTGTATGTAGTTTCGCTGGGATCAGAAGGAGCCACTCCAATTGAATATTTATAAGTGCCGGTCTGGGCTCCAGGAGCTACTTCAACAACTAGATTAATCTCGGTTGGAGAAACAACAATTGCTATTGCCTGAGACACCGTCAAAAACAACACAGAAAACAGACTGAAAATTAACACTCTCATAAATGCCGATTTTCTATGCATAGTTTTCCTCCTCTTTTGTCACCTGACAACAAACCCCTTTTGCCTTTTAACTTTCAATATCGCCAATTCTAAATAGAATTTCAACGAAAAATTATGTCTCATTTTTAATGAGACTATCTAGCATGCATCGTGCCATTATTGAATGTGGATTTCTTTTGATAGCTTCAAAGAGAAGCCTTGATTTTTCGCTTTTATCCAAAGTGCATTCGGCCTGGTAAAGATAGGGTAGATAGTTTCTTCTATCGATCTTTGCAGCAATAGAAAAATAATGTCTTGCCTCATCATGATTACCCTCAGCGAGAGCACTTAGGCCATTCCTGATAGCCGTTTCAAAGCTTGAGGGAGTTAGCATAACATAGTCTCCCCAGGATACTGCACCTTCAATATCTCGTATTTTAAGGAAATTTCCACCACCGCCTTTAATCCTTTCCCTGTTTGGTTGGTGGTTTTCAATAAGTTCCAGATAAAATTTTTCTCGCTCCTTTACATGCTGAAACATCATCCGCTCTTTCAGTACGTAGTTTCTCGCATTTTGAGCAATACGTTTCATTTCCTTTGGGTTATTCAGAAGTCTTTCAAGCTTGCTAATACATTCGTAAGCGTCTTTAAACAACAATCCGGTTTCTTCGTGTTTTACGGTGTCTATGTAGGGATAGGTTCTTTGTAAAACAGGTGCGACGCCGTGAGCGGCGTATTCCAAAAACTTAACATCGGAGCGTGAACGGTTAAAGGGAGTGTCAAGAAGAGGTGCTATGCCAATATGAAGCTGTTTTACGAAATTGTAGTATTCAATGATGGAGCCAGTCGGGAACAACCTGAATTGGCTGGATGGGATAGATGAAAAAAGATCGGCGATAGGCTTTGCTGCCATGATATTCAAGCGAACATTTTTTCTGCTGTTAATCCAGGCGGACAGGGCAGGCGCTATTGATGCTACATCATGGAGATGTCCTGCAGATCCTCCATAGCCTATTTCTAACATGTTATCTTCTCGCAAGTTTGCTTCTATGTCAGGAATCACCAAAAGGTGATTGATAAAGGTAATGCGCCTTTTATTGAGCCAGCCATAAGTTTCTTCGAGAAGAGGTGAACTGAATTGTACGGCATCAGCCATACCGGCTAAACGTTCCATGGTTTTCCGCACGTGAGATTGAGTAAAGAACCTATACTGCGGATTCCATGGTGGAACATTGTAAACATCGTCATTCCATTCATAAACGGTGACAAGCTTTCTTTTTTGACGCATGGCTACATAGGGCACAATGTCAAGGTCTGCAATGAGATTTAGGATGACTACATCGGCCGTAAGTAATAGGTAATTTTTTAGACGGTGTTCATTCGTAAGGCTTACGGTGTAAAAGTAAGGGGAGCCATTTCCTAAAGCAAAAAGAGGAATGTAGGTTCGGTAATAATGATCGCCACATAGTTCTCTTGTGGGTGGGTCAATCTGAACAAGCAAAAAGGGTTTTTCTTTTCCATCCATTTTCAAAACTTGCCATTTCTTGTTATCAAAGGTTTTTTATTGTAAACTTTCCATTGAATTGGTGTAAAATTCTTTATCACGAAACCAGATGGAGGGTTATCGCAAATAATGGAATATCGATTCGATTTCCTCGTCATAGGAAGTGGAATTGCCGGACTTTCTTTCGCTCTCAAAGCGGCATCTCTTGGTGAAGTGGCCATAGTAACCAAGAAAGATAAGCTCGAAACTTCCACGAATTACGCTCAGGGTGGCATCGCATCTGCTCTTGGCCCCGATGATTCTTTTGAACTTCACATTCAAGATACTCTAGCAGCAGGTGATGGATTGTGCAACCCGGAAGTAGTGGAGATGGTCGTCAGGTCGGCTCCAGAAAGAATTCGGGAACTGGTTGAATGGGGTGTTGAATTTAATCGCCGCGGTGATGGGCCTTTTGATTTCGATCTTGGTAGGGAAGGCGGTCATAGCAGGAATCGTATAGTGCATGCACAGGATATGACGGGTCAAGCTATTGAGAAAGCTCTTGTGCGGGCGGCTGAACTCCACCCCAGAATTCACATATTTGAAAATCATTTCGCTTTGGATCTTGTGGTTGAATACGAAGGCATTCGGATTGGGGACAGGGCAATAAAAAAGGGAAACCGTTGCTGGGGCGCCTATGTGTTAAATGTGTCATCCGGTCAGGTAGATCTGTTTTTGGCTCATGCTACGCTTCTTTGCACCGGCGGAGCCGGCAAAGTATATCTTTACACAAGTAATCCTGACGTAGCAACCGGTGATGGACTTGCTATGGCTTATAGAGCCGGCGCTGTCCTTGCTAACCTTGAGTTCGTCCAATTTCACCCAACATGCCTTTACCACCCTCAGGCAAAGAATTTTCTCATTTCGGAAGCTCTTCGAGGTGAAGGCGGAAGGCTTATTGATAAACACGGTCGGCCTTTTATGCATAAATATCATCCCTTAGGGGATCTGGCTTTTAGAGATGTGGTTGCTCGAGCGATAGACACAGAAATGAAAAAATCTGGCGATGATTGCGTTTTCCTGGACATAACCCACCGAGGTAAGGATTTTATTGTAAAGCGTTTTCCTAACATTTACGAAAAGTGCTTGTCTCTTGGGATCGACATTTCCAAAACACCTATCCCGGTTGTTCCTGCAGCACATTATATGTGTGGTGGAATTAAAACCGACATCTGGGGCCGAAGCTCAATTGAAAAACTCTATGCTATTGGCGAATGTGCCTGCACGGGGCTTCACGGAGCAAACAGGTTGGCAAGTAATTCTTTGCTTGAAGCTGTAGTTTTTGCTCATCGTGCTTACCTGGATGTTAAAGAACATATCGACAAATGGCGGCAAAATCCTTTTCCTTCTCTCTCTTCCCAGGATTGCCCTTATAATGCTCTTGAAAACAATCAGCAAAGCGAAATGGTTTTTATTGCCCACAATTGGGATATTATTCGAAAAATTATGTGGAATTACGTGGGAATAGTTAGACGGGATTCCAGGCTTAAGCTTGCTCAGAATCATATTGCCCAAATACGGCAAGAGATTAGAGAACATCTACCACATATTCCACTGAACACAGATGCTATGGAACTCCGAAATCTCGCTCTGGTTGCCGAATTGATTGTTTCCTGCGCAGTAACCAGGAAGGAAAGTAGAGGGCTTCATTACAATGTTGATCATCCTAACAAAGATGATTTGCGATGGAAAAAAGATACTCTTATCTGGCGTGAGTTTGAATGAGAATTAATAGTGGCGCAAGATTTGTCGTTTTTACCGTTTTTTGGATTGTTTTTGTTATAGCAGGGACAGCTCTAATACTTAGAATCTTCAGCGCCGTTAGAAATTTTTCGGTGTGGCAGGTGAAAAAGGTTCAAGTGGAAGGGCTTAAAAGGGTTCCTGAAGAAGAAATCTTAAAAATACTTAACCTGCCTTCTCAGGTGTCCGTGTGGGATCTCAATCTTTCTAGCCTTGAAAACAAGCTTTCCAGCCACCCTTGGATTGAAAAAGCAGTTGTCAAATGGCGTTTTCCAGGTGTAATCTGGGTAACGGTAGTAGAACGATATCCTGTAGCCGTTCTTTGTTGTGATGCCTGTTTTTACGTGGATGCAAAGGGGAGGCTATTCAGCCGGCTTGATAGGAAAAATCTCCCTAATAGCGATGTTCCATGGTTCAACTTTTGCCCAACAGGTTTAGACGCGTCTTTTAGAGTTCCAGAAGATGTTCTTAGTGGTTTTTCAGCTTTGATGCGAGCCTTGAGAAATACTTTCGGACCGTTGAAGGAAAATATGGAAGTTTCGTATTCTACTCAAGATGGATTTATCGTTAAAATCCACGGGATAAAAGTTTTTGTTGGCACTGAAAATGTTGACGAAGCTATTGCAAGATTGCAGCATATCATGCAAGGATTGAAAATGTTGGGGAAAAGTGAACTTATTCAGGAAATTGATGTTCGATATCCAAGGTGGGCATTTGTAAAGTGATTCTGAAGGGAAGGAGAGATGCCAAAGAATCGTGACATTGTGGTTGGTCTGGATTTAGGCACAACGAAGGTCTGTGCTGTTGTTGGAGAGAGAACTTCAGAGGGTATTAACATCATAGGCCTTGGAACATCTCCTTCCCATGGTATTAGAGGCGGAGTAGTTGTCAATATAGATAAGACCGTAAAAGCCATTCGTAGAGCGTTGGAAGAAGCTCAATTCATGGCCGGGTGCGATATTGATGGAGTTCATGTTGGAGTGGCAGGGACTCATGTTCAGGGGTTGAACAGCCATGGTGTTATAGCCATAAAAAATCGAGGAGAGGTTACAGAAGCCGACCTGTACCGTGTCATGGATGCTGCTCAAGCTGTCGCAATGCCAGCGGACAAAGTGATTCTTCACGTTATTCCCCAGGAATTCATTGTTGATGATCAAAAAGGCATCATGGATCCACTGGGAATGAGCGGAGTGCGGCTTGAAGCAAGAGTCCATCTTATTATTGCTTCAGGCTCGGCCATTAAAAATATCGAAAAGTGTTGTGCTCAAGCAGGTGTTCACGTTGAAAGTTATTCTTTGGAAATACTAGCTTCCAGCCGATCTGTGCTTTACCCAGATGAACTTAAACTGGGTGTGGTGGTTATTGATATTGGGGGAGGAACCACGGATATTGCAGTATTTCACAATGGTTCGGTACGATATACCGAAGTGCTACCTGTAGGAGGAAACCACATTACAGCGGATATCTCCGTTGGACTTAAAACATCTCTCGACGAAGCTGAACGAATCAAAAAGCAATACGGTTGTGCTTTGGCAGAAGCTATGCCAAGGGACGGTTCTATAGTGGTGAAGTCGCTTGATGGACGTAGAACTTTCTCTGTAGATCCTCTTGTTCTTGGCACAATTATTGAGGATCGAGTGGATGAGATACTTCAGCTTGCCTGGAGGAAAGTTGCTCAGTCGGGTTATATGGATCATCTGCATGCAGGAGTCGTATTAACCGGTGGGGTAGCCATGCTCCCCTATATTAGAGAACTTGCGGAACACATATTCGAAATGCCTGTAAGAATCGGTGTTCCTATTGGGTTTGGTGGTCTCAAAGATGTTATTGAAAATCCGATGTACGCTACCGCTTCGGGATTATTACTCCCCGACATTGACGAAATGACGGAAAGGCTTATGACCGCTGGTAATTCTTTGTTTCCTCTAGGATGGGCTAAGAGATTTTTTGGTTTCGTTAAAAGATGGCTGAAAGAGTTATGAAAACTCTGCGTAATAACAAAAAAAGTGAGAGGGTAACCTATGACGACAAAAGACAAAGTCACGCCTTTGCAGCAGTATTCGAAAGATGTGTCAAATTACGGTGATCAGGAAGATGAATATTTTGCAGAATCACCCGCGAAAATTAAAGTATTCGGTATAGGTGGTGCGGGTAATAACGCTATAAACAACATGATAAGGTCCGGGTTGCTAGGAGTAGAATTTATAGCAGCCAATACAGATGTTCAGGTTTTAAGACGATGCCAGGCTCCACTGAAAATTCAACTTGGTTCTCAACTTACAAGAGGATTAGGAGCGGGAGGAAATCCAGAAGTTGGTGCAAAAGCCGCCGAGGAAGACGTCGATAAGATTAAAGAAGCTGTGGAAGGAAGTGATATGGTTTTTATTACCGCTGGCCTTGGTGGTGGGACCGGCACCGGAGGAGCTCCCGTTGTTGCTAGAGTGTGTAAAGAGTTGGGAATTCTAACCGTTGCTGTTGTAACAAAACCATTTTCTTTTGAAGGTCGAGTTAGATTGAGAAATGCAGAGGAAGGACTTTCTAAACTCCAGGATGTTGTGGATACTCTTATAACCATCCCAAACGATCGTCTTGTAACTTTGGCCGATAAACGAGCCGGATACTTAGAAATGCTCAAAAAAGCCGATGATGTACTTTATTACGCTGTTAAAGGTATTTCCGACTTGATCGTAATACCTGGTTATATCAACGTTGATTTTGCTGACGTGAAAACCGTTATGAGCGAGAGGGGCCTTGCGCTTATGGGAACAGGAGTGGGGAGAGGGGAAAATCGAGCGTCAGAAGCTGCTCAGCAGGCTATTTCCAGCCCGCTCCTAGAAGACATTTCCATTAAAGGCGCTAAGGCTGTGTTAGTGAATATCACAGCAGGACCCGATCTGGCTATGTATGAATTTGAAGAAGCTTCAACCATCATCCACAGCGAAGTTGATAGTGAAGCTAATATTATCATCGGCACAGCTTTCGATCCCGATCTTAGTGACGAACTTAGAATAACTGTAATCGCAACCGGTATAGGGAGGAATAACCAGCAGAAAACGGTTTCATCTCCTTACTCTTCTCAGCAACGCCGTCCAGATGTAAGACCATCTTCTCGCTATCCATCTTATCCTCCTCCACCAACTCCATCTTCGGCTGGCAAGAAGGAAGAACCCAAACGTATTTTTATAGATGACGACGTTTACGAATCTTCCGACCTGCTTGCCTCCGAAACAGTAATTGAAAAACCTAGAAGTCAGTATAATGTTGAACCGGAAAAGAAGCAATCTTTCATAGGCCGCCTTAAACAGAGGTTTACTTCAGAAGACGACGAGGAGGATCTATCCATTCCCACGTTTATTCGTAGGAAGTCTAAAACTTAATAAAACATGGGGGTAAGAAGACGGATCTGGTTGGAGGGATTGCCGTCTAAAAAACTGTTTGTATGTCATGGAAAAGGCGTAAGCTCCTCCGGGAAAAGCTTGAAAATGAAACCGGCTATATCGTCAAAGATTGGGGAGGCAAGGTTAGTGTGGCTCTTGTCTTCCCCAATACCTATTTCACTGGCATGTCCAACCTTGGATTTCAAAACGTTTATCGCCTTTTTAACGCTCTTCCGGATGTAGTATGCGAACGCTTTTTTTATCCAGATTCAGAAACTTTCCCTCTTCTCTCGCTTGAGTCTCAAAGACCTTTGTCGGAATTTGAACTTGTTGTATTTTCGGTTCCCTTCGAAATGGATTACCCCCATGTGCTTGAAATTCTTATAAAGGCTGGCGTCCCTCTCAGATCGAAAGATCGCACAAAAAACCATCCCCTTGTAGCGGCAGGCGGTGTAACTGCCTTTTTGAACCCTCAACCGCTTTCCCCTTTCATGGATTTTTTCTTCCTCGGAGACGCCGAAGTTTTTGCGCATACTTTCTGGAATTTCTGGCGTAGCTGTCCTTTTACAGGTTCTGAGGAAAAAGAGAACTGGCTCAGCCGATTGGCTCGATCGGTTGATGGCATTTATGTGCCGTCGCTTTATTGTGAGAGTTACGACCCTGACGGAACTATTAAATCCCTGTCTCCCATTAAACCTGATCTGCCTTCTCGTATTCGTGTTCAGAAAAGCTCTCTGGTAGAAATGGAACCTGCTAGAACCCAAATTTTTACTCCGAATACAGAGTTCAGTAACGCCTTCCTTGTAGAAATTGGTAGGGGCTGTGGTCGAGGTTGCAGGTTTTGTGCCGCAGGCTATGTTTACCGTCCTCCTCGTTTTCATAAAGTGGATACCGTCCTAAAAAGTGTGCACGAAGGTGATTTCCCCAAACGGTGGGGACTGGTAAGCGCTGCTGTGGGAGATTACCCCTATCTGGAGGAATTAGCCCGCTTTCTTATTGAGAGAGGCGTGGAAGTTTCTTTTTCGTCACTTCGTGCCGACGGAATTCATCCTGTGATGAAAGAAATTTTTAAAGCTGGCCAGCATCACGCCGTAGCCATAGCTCCGGAGGCAGGATCAGAAAGACTTCGCCGTGTGATAAACAAAAAACTCACCGATGATCAGATTTGCGAAGCCTGTGTCTTCTTAACAGAAGCAGGCATCCGCCACCTTAAGCTCTACTTTATGATAGGACTTCCGACCGAAACGGATGAAGACATTACGGCTATTGTGTCTCTTGTAAAGCGTATCCGTCATGAGGTCATTCGAACCGCCAGAGGAGTAAAAAATCTGGGAACCATCGTTGTAGATATAAATTCCTTTGTGCCTAAACCGTTTACTCCCTTTCAATGGGTGGCCTTTGATGGAGTGTCTTCACTTAAAGAAAAGGCGAAGAAAATTCAGAGGTTGCTCAGTGGTTTTTCTAACCTTCGAGTTCATACCGATGTGCCGAAATGGGCCTATCTACAGGCCTTGTTTGCTCGTGGAGATCAAAGGGTAGGGGATCTTCTGGAAAAAGTGGTGAAAGACGGTGTAAGCTGGACAGTAGCTTTTCGGGAAGTCCCCTGGAATCCAGATTTTTTCGTTATGAGAGAACGAAGAAGAGATGAAAAATTTCCATGGGAAATTGTTGATCACGGTATTGACAGAGAATTTCTATGGAAGGAATATGAGAAGGCTCTTGCCGGTAAAGAATCTCCAGGATGTCCTTACGTAGGCTCTGGTGTCAAGCGCGACAATACATGTAACCTTTGTGGCGTGTGTAAAAATATGGGACAGGTTTTATAGATTTTTCGATTTTTCAACAAAAGGGGACGAAAAGAGATAAACCATGAGAAATGTGCCCGACTATTATAGCATCTTAGGTGTTTCTCCCAGTTCAACACCTGAAGAAATAAAGAAAGCGTATAGGAAACTTGCTCTGCAGTATCATCCCGACCGAAATCCGGGTAATCCTCAGGCAGAAGAACAGTTTAAGCTTGTAAGTGAAGCCTATGCTGTGTTGATGGATCCTTCAAAACGGGCTCAATACGACCGTATCCGAACCGCGTCCGCAGGATATGGTGGAAGCTATGGCTATGATTACGACTTTTCCTATTCGCAGGAGGAAATTTTCCGAACCTTCTTTTCCAACCGTGAAGCCTGGGATGTGTTTCAGGAGCTTCAGCGTGAACTTTCTAAAATGGGGATCCGATTCGACGAGGATTTTCTTAACAACATTTTCTTTGGCGGAAGAAGGATTATTTTTAAAAGCGTTTTCTTTGGACCAGGCACATACAGGGACGCATCATCTAAATCTGATTGGGAAGATTACAGAAAGGGCAAGCCTTATTCCGAAGGCGACTCCTTTCTTAAAGATACTCTTAAGACCTTAGCTGTTATAGGTAAAAAGATTTTTGGGTTTATTGCTGACAACATCAAGAAACGACGTAACTCCGTAAAGACTGATTCCAAAGCCACTCATACAGATGAAACCACATCTGATGCCGTGCTTGAACTTCCTCTTACAACAGAACAGATGGAAAAAGGTGGCGAAATAGACATTGTAATTCCCTATGATTCTGGGGGAAAAACAGTAAGTGTCAAGATTCCTCCGGGAGTGAAGCCAGGCGTTCGTATTCGTCTGAAAGGACTAGGACCTGTAGTAAAAGATGATGGTTCACGAGGGGACGTTTATTTGAAAGTCCGCCTTCGTGAACCCAAATGAAAAGAACTAATTTAGGTCGCGCCCTGTAAGCCTTTTTAGTGCTTCCAGATAGCGAAGCCTTGTGTTTTCTATTACTTCGGGAGGTAGATGGGGTGCTGGATCGCTGGGTTTCCAGCCGCTTTCCATCAGAAAATCCCTAACATATTGCTTGTCAAAACTTTCGGGGTTTTTCCCAACTTCATAGCGATCTTTTGGCCAGAAACGACTTGAATCTGGAGTTAGAACTTCATCCACAAGAGCAATTTCTCCGTCTATTATCCCAAATTCAAATTTCGTGTCGGCTAGAATAATGCCTCTTTCTTCGGCGTATTGGGCAGCTTTTTTGTAAAGGGCTATACTCAAATTTTTTAAGGCAATTGCCACATCTTTTCCGACAATAGATTCCATTTGTTCTAGGGAAATATTTTCGTCATGCTGACCAATTTCGGCTTTAGTAGAAGGAGTGAAAATGGGCTCAGGAAGTTTTTGAGCCTGCTTGAGTCCTGGTGGCAAATCAATGCCGCATACCTTGCCCGTTTTCTGGTAGTCTTTCCATCCTGATCCTACAAGATAGCCTCGCACAATGCATTCAACAGGAAAAACTTTTGCCTTTCTAACAAGCATAGACCTTCCTTCAAGCACATCAATATAAGGACGGCATTCAGGTGGAAATTCCTTTACGTCTGCAGATACAAGGTGATTTTTGCAAACGTCTCGAAGAAATTCGAGCCAGAACAGGGAAAGAGCTGTTAGTATCTTTCCTTTATCAGGTATGGGATCCGGCATAACCACATCGAAGGCTGAAATTCTATCGGTAGCTATAATAAGAAGCTTATCGCCTAGATCGTAAATATCCCTTACCTTGCCTCGTCCCAACAGTTTAAGTCCATCGAAATGCGTTTCGTATACGGGTTGACTCATCATTTATCTTCGGTCCCTCCTTTTTTGTAAAATTGCATGAGAAATTCTGCGTCCTTAGGGGACAGATCGAATTTCAGAATTGCTTCGTTAATGAATCGTTGTAAATGCTGCATGCCCTTTTCTTCAATCATTGAAGAAACCCATTTTATGGCTTTTTTTATTGCTTCACCTTCTGGCATAATTGTTGCCATCTGACCTTCTCCTTTCATATTGCTTTGCCAATGTCACCATCGAGAGGATCGCTCTTTCTTACGGCGGATGAGGCTTTCAATAGTCACATACTGCCTCGGGATTTCCTGTATAAAGCGACTAGGTTCGGCGTATTTCCCCTGTCTTTCCAATACCCAGCTCAGGTGAAGATATTCCGTCGCTCTCGTCATGGCGACATACAAAAGACGTCTTTCTTCTTCAACACCTTCCTGATTCTCTCCCCAATCACCCACCCTGGTCATGATGGATCTCCAGTGAGGCAGAAGACCTTCTTCGACACCGATTACAAACACAACTCTAAATTCCAGCCCCTTTGCTCCATGAAAGGTCATGAGCTGAACTGCGGAGGTTTTTCCATCTCCGCTGGCGTCGTCCTGTTCTTCCCTGACCAGGGTTGCCTTTTCAAGCAATTCGCTCATTGTCTGGCTTTCTGACGCCATATATATGAACTGGTCAATATTTCCCTGACGATGGAAAAAGTCTTCTTCGTCTTTTGAGTAGTCTCGAAGGTATTCAAGATAGGACGTGCGATAAAGGAAACATTCAATAGCCTCCCTAGGAGGCAGTTTAGCGATGTCTTCAAGAAGAGCTTTCAGATTAACCAGAGCCTTGGTGACTTTTTTGGAAAGAACATTTGCCTGTAACGCCGTCCAGGTTGCTTCCTGAAGAGACATGCCGGGTTTTTTGAGAGCCTCAATCTTCTTTATTGTAGCTGGTCCAATTCCTTTTGGTGGAACACTAATCACCCGCTCGAAAGCCATGTCATCTTTGGGATTCAAAGCACTGATCAAGTAAGCGTTAATATCTTGAATTTCTTTGCTTTCAAAAAAGCCCTTTGCTCCCACAATGCGGTATGGAATCTTGATTTCCCGAAAGGCTTCTTCAAAACTTAATGAACAAAAGCGAGTTCTGTAGAGCACGGCTATTTCGTGCAGAGGAATGCCATATCTGCGATGATATTCTAGGCATTTAGATGCCACCCACATGGCTTCTTCCCGTTCGTTAACAAATTCTGCAAGGACAATGGGAGGTCCAGGTCGTCTGCTGAAGCAACGTTTTTCCAGGCGGATTTTATTGTGAGCTATAAGCTCATCAGCAGCTGCTACTATAGGTGTAGTGGATCGAAAATTTTCTTCCAGTCTAAACACTACGCTTTTCTTGAAACGTTCAGGAAAGGATACAAAGTAAGCTAGATCAGATCCCCTGAAGCCGTAAATGCTCTGGTAGTCGTCTCCCACGACCATTAAGTTTCCATCTCGCATGAGGAGTTCTGTAATTTCGTTCTGAAGACGGTTTGAATCCTGAAATTCATCAACCAGAATGTAATCGAAAGCGTTTTGGTACATTTCTCTGACTGATTGATCTTGCTTGAGAAGATCCCTTACAAGAAGCAGGATATCGTCAAAGTCGACGGCGTTGAGGTTTTTAAGAGCCTCGTTGTATTTCAAGTAGGCGTCCATCAGCTTGGGTATATTGGGATATTGTTCTAAAAATCGTTCTGGATAACCGCTATTCTTGGCAAGAGAAATGATACTCTGGGTCTGCCTCAGATATTTTTCTGTATTAACGTTCAAGCTGATGAGAATTCTTTTCAGAAGGGTTTTTTGTTGTGACTCGCTGTAAACAGATATTGGCGTTTGATAGCCCACTCTAGGTGCTTCGTGGTTAAGAATTCTAAAACATGCGCTGTGGAATGTTCGGATCCATGGAAAGTTTTGCCGAGGAAGTCCAGTCATAGTTTCGAGCCTGGACTTCATTTCTTCCGCAGCTTTGTTGGTGAAAGTGATAGCCAGGATACGGGAAGGATTATAACCAAGCTCGCTTATAAGATAGGCTATCTTTGCTGTAAGGGTTCTAGTTTTTCCACTCCCTGCTCCAGCAGAGACCAATATTGGTCCCCTCGAGCAGCAGACCACTTCTTTTTGAGCTGGAGAAAGCTTTTCCTTTATCCGATGCCACATATCCTATTCCTATTACAAGAAGTTCCTGGATGAATAACACAGAAAATTTAGCTTAATTGGATGAAATATGCCACAACTTCTTGATCACTCCATTTGATGCAAACAAAAAACCCAGAGCGTCTTTGCTCTGGGTTTTTTTCGGTTAGTGCGTGCTACTTAGAATCGGGTTATTTGTTTCCGTTCAACCGCCTTACACGAACGGCTTGAGGTCCCTTAGAGCTCTGCTCAATTTCAAAGCTCACTCGATCTCCATCATGGAGCGTTCTGAAACCCTTGCCTTCGATCGCAGTGTAATGCACAAACACATCACCCTGGGTCTCGGTTTCAATGAACCCATAACCTTTTTTCTCATTGAACCACTTAACTCTTCCTTCAGCCATGGTACTCTTACCTCCTTGAAATGCTGAACCAATCTTACTTTGTTGGAAGGATAGCCTTCCGGGAACTACTAACGCTCAACCGGACCCAGGCTTTCTTCATCCCTTCTGGGTTTCTTCCTTCCAACTCACCACACACAAAAAAAGCGATCCTGCACACCGCAGGCTCGCTTGTTTCCTCTTTTATTTTGCTTTTTTGACCACCTAACAAAAACATCAACTTCCTTTACCTTAAAATCTAAGTTCGCCTTCACTATACACTTTATTTGATGAAGCGCAAGTTTTTTTTACAACTTTTTTACAACATGGATACAATTTTTTCAGCCAGGTCCATAGAAGCTGTAAAGGCTGGTGAAATCGGATTCAAAACATGAAGGGAACGGCCATCCTGAATCACAAGGAAATCCATAACAAGTTTTTTCTGGTGAAGATCGACAAGCTGAGGTCGTATCCCAACTTTGGATGACGGCACAAGAGCATCATACGTAAGTCCTTTAACAAGTCGTTCAGCGTCTCTGTAGAAAAAAGGACGAAAATATTTCATCGGTTCTCGTAAAGCCATTTTTCGGAAAGAAGTATCTTCCATAAAAAGCATGGCGTTTCTGGCTAAAATAAGCGGAGCTTCTCCGTCAATGCCTCGAAGCTTTCCATAGTGTTCTCTTCCAAAAGCTGGTATAGCCGTTGGTCCTACAAACACCTCATCATAGACATTTTTCGAAAAATGAACGCCCAAAAAGGGATATCGAAGGTCTGGTGCAGGATAAATGTGACCTTTAATAGCTCTGGCAAGGGGATGATCGGCTTTAACTTTCCAGTAAATACCTTTGAAAGGCACCAGCCTGTAATTTTTAGCCAGATCGAAGATGTGAGCTACCTTATCGGAAAAAGCTCCAGCAGCGTTTATGAATCTTTCAAAGCGAATTTCTCCCTGAGATGTCACCGCCGTTGATGATCCTTTGAGTTTTTTAAAAGCACATCCTAGAAGAACCTTAACTTTTTTCGAAGTTTCAAGATCTTCGCATAAAGCCTTGAGAACCTTCTTCGGATCTACCGAAGACGTTTCTCGAACGTAGATTGCCTTGTCGGTCGTTTTTGCCGCCGGCTCTATTTCGCTTAACTCACGCTCACTTACCCACTCAACACTTGCCCCATTTGCCACCGCTCTTTTGAATAGCTCCTCCAGGCATTCCAGATCCCTTTCGTTAGCCGCTACAATCACTTTGCCAGTTTCTTTAAGTGGGATACCTTTAGAACGGCAGTATTCCTTCATGAGTTGATTGCCTCTGAGGCAGGAGCGGGCTTTCAGGCTTTCCGGTGTGTAGTAAACCCCCGCATGAAGCACTCCACTGTTACGTCCTGAGGCATGAGCGCCCAGAGTTTTTTCTTTTTCTATGACAACAATTTCCTCATAACCGCGATTTAGCAGTTCCCTGGCTATAGTTAAGCCTACAATGCCTCCACCAACAATGAGCACTTCTGCTTTCATTTTGTTACTCTTCTGGATGATACTGAATTTTCTCCAAGCAGAGAGAAGGCGAGCCATTTTAAACCGAATTCGAGAAGAGAGCGATCATCGCCTTCTAAAACCTCATCAACTTCAAAGGTTGATCGGAACTTTGGTGAAGAAACCATTTTGCGAAACATATCAAGCTCGTATGTTGCTACGTAAAAAAGCTCTTGCTGATGTCCCGTAAGCCCCTTTTTGAGCCTGGGGTTCATTAGAATTCTTGTCCATTCATCGTTAAATCTGTGGTATTCCTCAAGTCCCTGATCCTTCAGCCAGTCCCTAACGCTCCACTCTACATTTTCTTCAAATCCTCGGCAATGAGCCTCTTTCACCAAAAAGAATGATTCCAGTAAGACTCCATGAACTCCATGATAACGCGTTGCTCGAGCCACAGGATAGATTCTACATGCAGAAGGACGATGACTATAAACAGAACATCCTTCGGGGGATAAAAATGGACAGGTTTGTTCGCCCTGCTCTGACATTTTTAGAAAAAGTATCGGTGCGTAGGATGGAGACCGGAATTCCATCGTTGTAAATCGGTCTATGAAGTCTTTCGAGGAAAGCCCTAGTTTTTCCCTTAGTTTTAAAACATCGTAGGGTGTAAGCATGAGTCGAAGTTTCCGGCAACATTCTCCAAAGCAGGAAATTCCCGGATGGCATGCGAAAGAAAACTTCTCGTTTTCTTCTATCGGCACCAAATGTTCAGGAAGAACAGTATCTATTGCGTGTGTCAATTTTTTCCTTTCTTTATAAGCTATCGCATAACACTAAACAGCTCTTCAAGCTGGCTTCTGATATAAGAAAACGCCAGTTTAAGGAGTTCTTCTTCATCTTCCATAGCCAGCCGATAGGCTTCCTCGTCTATTTCGTGAAACTTCCTGAAAGACGAGTGCTGAATCATTTCTTTAAAGACGTCGAGATCGTAAGCAAGAAAAAGAAGTTTTCCAAGGCCAGCATCCATCCTGGATCCAGGTGAAAACTGGGGAGGCATAACAGACTGGTAAAGATCCTCCATTTCTTTGTAATGATCAACTCCCTGAGATGTAAGCCATTCTGACACAGTCCATTTTGGGCTTTCCTTAAGCCCCAAACATTTTTCCGAAGCCTGTATCAGACGATAACAGCCAGGGTGTTTAGGATCGAGATCTAGAGGATACATTCGGCATGCCCAGGGACGATCGTCGTAAACTTTACATCCAGCCGGAGTAACAAAGGGGCATGCGAGAGTTTGCGGATCCATAATAAGTTGAACAACCGGTATGTGTGTTATTTTCGCAAGAAACGAACGAGTGTAACGATTGATGAAATCTGATGATCCCATGCCCAAAGCTTTTCTTAACCTGAGAACATCGTATGGAGTTAGGTAAATGTTCACATCTCGGCAGCATTGAGTAAAACACGGAAGGTTTTCATGACAGGCAAAATGGATGGGACTTTCTCCTGTCAATACTTCGGCGTTATTGACTGTTTCTTTCATAGACTTCCTCTCAAAAGATACAACTTGAAATGACGAAACTCCGGGTTACCTCTTATGAGCTTTTCTGCAATAGAAGCTACATCTGGTGTTTTGCATACAAAGCAAGAAATATCGCGAGCCATCCCGCATTTGATACAGACAAAATTTTCTTCCAACACTTCTCCACATGAACACCTTGGTTCCATTACCAGCTCTTCATTTTCCCAGAATACAAGGAAAAAGGGTTCATCACGGCTTTTCAGTTCTTCTAAGTCCACGTAAACTGCCAATTTTTTATCCTCCTTACTTGTGTTCTTTACCGCCGTTTCTTTTGGGGAAACGGCGGTAAAAGACGGCTATTATAGAGCTTCAGCAAGCACTTCGGAAAGCTCGGTAATTTCCAGGCTTTCTTGCTTATTCAGACTGGTACAGGCATCGGTTAGCATGTTCATACAGTAGGGGCAGGCTGTTGTGAGCATCTCGGCATTCTTTTCAGATGCATCAATGATCCTGAGTTCGCCGAAGCGTTCTCCCATAGGAACTTCCGCCCAGATGCGGCCTCCTCCTCCGGCACAGCAAAGGCTGAGTTCTCTAGCTCGGTCAAGTTCAATCAGTTCAACACCCGGAACAGAAGCCAGCAGTTTCCTGGGGTCATTGTAGATATTGCTATGGCGTCCCAGATAGCACGGGTCATGGTAAGCGATTTTTTTCTTTGGAACTTCCTTGGAAAATTTCAGCTTTCCTTCTTCAAGAAGCTTTGCAAGAAGCTGAGTATAGTGGATTACTTCCCATTCACCACCAAGAGCCGGATACTCCTGAGTAAAGGTCCAGTAGCAGTGTGGCGATGTGGTGATGATTTTCTTTACGCCCTTTTGGTTGAAAAGCTCGATGTTTGACTGAGCAAGCTTCTGAAAGAGTTCTTCGTCACCGAGCTTTCTCATGCTTTCACCGCAGCAGGATTCCTCTTCGCCGATAACACCAAAGCTTACACCAGCAGCTTTTAGGAGCTTTACAATGCTTTTTGCTATTTTGGTGCTTCGCGGATCATAGCAGGAATGACAGCACACGAAGAGGAAATATTCCGTATCGGGACCAAATTTCGGCACATCGAGCCCTTCCTGCCATGCAGTGCGTTTTTCTCGAGGTCCTGCCCAAGGATTGCCGTTAGCGTGAGCGCTACCAAGGATTGGTCTGAGATTGGCAGGCACAACTCCACCACCCACAATGCTTGCTCGCATAGCTCTTACGTTGTCGATGATTTTTACTCCTCGAGGGCAGTTTTTCACGCACATCCCGCAAGTTGAGCAGGCGAAGAGCACAGTTTCATCCTCGAAGCCTTCCATACCCATTTGTCCCAGGCGAAGCATGTGTCGAATGCTGAATTTCTCACTGGTTTCGCCCGGAACAAGCCGCCAGGGGCAGAGCGCCGTGCAAAGACCACACTGCATACACCAGGTGATCGTTTCAGCGCCCATCTCGATGATGTAATCTCTCATCTCTCGAGAAACATATTTCGGTTCCATCGCTCTCATCTCCTTCCTGCTTGCTAGAAGCCTTTGTATGGATTGGGTCCAAGTTCGGCAAGCCGTTCAGCAAAGCTGTCGAGAATTTGAGGAAGTCGATGGTAGTCCGTGATAGAAACTTCCTCAACCCTTACTCGGTCAGATTCCAAAGCGAGTCGATCCAGAGTTTCCTTGATTTTGGACATGCGGATATTAGCAAGCTCACTTCCCTTTATGAAATGACACTGATAATCATCGCCATGACGGCATCCAAGCAGGATAATACCGTCAATGCCTTTGGAGAGAGCATCTGCGATCCAGACGATGTTCATTGAGCCAAGACATCTGAGAGGGATAATTCGCACCCAGGCGTTATACTGAAGCCGCCGAAGTCCTGCCATGTCCAGAGCAGGGTAAGCGTCGTTTTCACAGGCAAGCACAAGAATGCGGGGCTTTTCTTCATATTCGTCCGGAACGTTTATAGCCTTAATCATGTTGCCGATCATTCCAACAGAGTAATTCTTAAAGGAGATGATACGTTCAGGACAGGCACCCATGCAGACACCGCAGCGACGGCATCGAGTTGGATTGGGAAGAGGATTTGCCTTTTCATCTTCGTTGATAGCTCCAAAGGGACATTCTTCCGTGCATCGCTTACACTGAGTACACCTTTGCATGAAGAACTGTGGATAGCTCATGTCTCCAGCTCTCGGATGTACAGCCATTCCCTTGGAAGTAAGCTCCACGCATTGAATGGCTTTTAGTGCCGCACCTGTGGCGTCGTCCACAGTTCGAGCATAATCCATGGGGGCTCTTACCGAACCGGCAGGATAAATACCGGTTCTTCGGGATTCATAGGGGAAGCAGATAAAATGAGAGTCAGGAAAGCCGTATTTCAATGCTGGCACTTCCGGTCCCTGACGATATTGCAGGTTCAGAATGTTGGATACAAGGATAGCATCAGCAGGGATTTCGATTTCACCATCCTGTCCGGCTTGTGGCGCTCGGTAGGGTTCTCCAAAAGCTGTCGTTGGCACCATACCTGTTGCCAGTACCACAAGATCAACGCTTTCGGAAACAATGGGTGCTCTGGTAAGAACATCTTCTGCCGATACTACCAAATTGCCTGAACCGTCATCATCAACAGAAGTTACATTGCCTCGAACGAAGAACACACCATCCTTTTGTAGTTTTTTGTAGAAAAGTTCGTAATTTCCATAGGCTCGCATGTCTTTGTAGAAGATGTAAACCGTGGTGTCGGGATTTGCTTCTTTGAAGTAGGCTGCCTGCTTGAGCGCTTCTACGCAGCATGAAGAAGAGCAATAGGGGAGGTGATTGGGATCTCGTGATCCTGCACAGAGAATAAAAGCAACACTTGTTACAGACCCACCGTTAGATGGCCTTTTTACGTCGCCCGATTTGAACATTTCTTCAACCTGAACCATGGTTACCACATCAGGGTACTTGCCATAGCCAAGGTTATCCAGCTTGGTAGCATCGTAAGGAACAGCGCCGGTAGCAAGCACAATAGCGCCGACTCGTTCAGTTACTTCCGTTCCGTTTTGAGAAATTTTAACATCGAAAAGACAGGGACCTCCTGCAATGGATGCCACGCGACTTGAAGTGTAAACCTTGATAAGTTTTTCCTGGGTTACTTCCTGAACAAGCTTATCTATGGGGTTTTCCTCGGGAGTTTCGTAAGGTGGATTTTCAGGAGGAAGTTTATAGACGGTCTTAAGATATCCGCCAAGGGATGGCTCTTTTTCCACCAAAACCACTTCATAACCGGCTTTGGCGGCTTCTTTTGCTGCCGTCATGCCAGCAAGTCCGCCGCCAACAACGAGAATTCTGGTGCTCATGTTGTCGGCTGTGAATGGATCGGGAGGTTCTACCTCTTTGGCTTTTGTGATACCCATACGAACCTGGTCTTCTGCCATCATTTGAGTGTCTTCATCGCCAGCAGGATGAGACCATACCACCTGTTCTCTCAGATTGACGCGCTCAACCACTTTATCTATGCCGAAGTCAAAGACGTCATACATGACTCGAGGAGAACATGCTGCTATGACGATAGTATTTACGCCTTCCTTCTCAATATCGGCCTTTATAGTATCAACTCCTCCTGGCTGGCAAAGACATTCATGACTACGGCATATCTCCACCTGAAACTCATTCTTTGCCAGCTCTAAGAGGGCATTGACATCAATCGCTTCGCCTATACCGCAACCAGAACAAACGTAAAAACCGATTTTCTTCTCCATTGGACTACCTCCTCACCGTAAACTGAAGAGCCCTTAAGGCGGCCGCCGTAGCATCCTGCACCGATGTAGCTACATCAGCAGGTTGCTTCACGCATCCAGCAGGGATTATACCGTTTGTCTCGGTGTCCAGCATAAAGCCGTTGGGGTCTCGTGGTACATCCACTGGTAAAGGCTCATCGGCTGTAGATGGTACCATGCCGGTAGCCAGCACCACGAGGTCAAATTCTTCCTTTATTACTGTGCCGTTTACTTGATCTTCAGCCTGGACCATAGTTCTGCCCGACGGTAGCCTTCTTATTTCCCCGGCTTTGCCTTTAATGAGCGTGACTCGTGGGTCGGACTGAACTTTGACGAAGAAATCTTCATATCGTCCAAGAGCTCGAATGTCGATGTAATAAATAAAAACCTTCGCTTCCTGATTTTGTTCCAGTACGTAAGTGGCCTGTTTGAGGGATGCCAGACAGCAGACGCCTGAGCAATAGGGGAGATGATTTTCATCTCGAGAACCGGCGCACTGTATGAAAGCAACCTTTTCTACCGGTTTTCCGTCAGATGGACGAACGATTTGACCGTTGGTAGGACCTTCTGGAGATGCGTAACGCTCCATCATGACGTTTGTAATAACGTCCGGATTTTTCCCGAAGCCGTAGTAAAGAATTTTTTCAGCGTCGTAGGGTTTCCACCCCGTAGCCCAGATTATAGCGCTTACGTTCAGATCGAACTCCTGAGGAGTCATTGAAAGATCAACGGCGTTGTAAGGACAGGCGGCTTTGATTTTTTCTGCTTCTTCGGTGCCGATAATTCTAGGATCTAGCACATAGCGAAGAGGAAAGCAGAAATCATGAGGCAGGTAAACCGATTTTACCGTATCAATTCCGTAGTTGAAGGGATTAGGAAATGTGGTTGTTGCAGCTTCTTCGCACTTACCACAGGCAGTGCAGCGTTCGTTTATGTACCGGGGATTAATTTTAATGGACACATCAAAATTTCCAGGAGTTCCGGAAATCTTTGTTACTTCCGCCATAGTGAAGAATCGCACTCTGGGATTGTTTTTTATACGGCGGAAATTAATTTCAAGACCACAATTTGGGGGGCAGAGTTTGGGAAAATATTTGTTCATTCTTACAACCCGCCCACCAAGATAGGGTTCCTTTTCAACGAGATACACCTGACAACCGGCCTCAGCGGCTTCTATTGCGGCACTAATTCCGCTGATACCTCCTCCTACAACAAGAATACTCCGATTGGTCGATCCACTCATGCTACGTTCCTCCATTATTTCTTTTTGCTTCAGCTTTATCAGGTGAGCCTGTCATTCCGGCTTCGATATGGGCGACCTCTAACCCCCTCCTCCAGAATGACGAATGCGGCATTTCAATAACACACAAAAAGTCGAATAGTAAATCCAATTTACATCAAAAAAAACCCCGGAAGCTTCTTGAGCCTCCGGGGCGAATATCCGAACTAGGCGATCACCGCACTAATTAGACTGGCAGATTTATCACCGGAACTTTCTTGAGAGTCCATTCGCCTGTTGCGGGGTTCCATACGGAGTTTACGAAGACTCTCCAGTTCTGCTCATCCATATCGGGATAGTCGGCTCTGAAGTAGTAACCAGGCCATCTGGATTCTTCGCGGAACAGCACATGACGGACATGGCTTTCAGCAACCCACATACGATGTACGTTTTCCCATGCTCTCATAAGCTCATGGAGATCGCGAGCAGCGAGCTTTTCGGAGTCTTCCTTGAGGAATGCAAGGAGTTCAAGAGCTCTTTCGAGCATAGGCTTGTTGGTTGTGAACTGAGCGGTTACGCCGCCAGCATATTCATCCATGATCTTCTGGAGACGGAACATGAACATCTTGGGCATGATGTAATTGGGGTTGATTTCGGGATCGCTGGAGATTGGGCTGTATTGTTCGAAGATCTCAAGAGGCTTAAGGATGCGCTTCTTGAGTTCTTCAACTTTAGCCATATCAACTTCAGGAGCCTTGTTGTGATCGAGGATGTAAGCGATAGCGCCCTTAGCGGCGATACGACCTTCAGCATGGGATCCGGAGGAGAACTTGTGGCTCGATGCACCAGCAGCATCACCAGCGCAGAACAGACCTTTGATGGTGCTCATACGGTTGTAGAGACCTTTATCTTTCCACATAGCCTTGTATTCTTCAGGCATCAGATCTTCAGGACCGCATACCCAGGCACCGGAAGCACCGGAGTGAGAACCGATGAAGTAAGGCTCAGCAGCGGCGATTTCAGATGGCTTTTCTTCGGGCTTAACGTTTGTTGCAGCCCAGAGGAAGGACTGAGTAATGGTCATGTCAAGGAAGTCTTCCCACGCTTCGGCTTCAAGTTCTTTCATTTTCTTCTTGAAGGCTTTGGGATCATCTTTGTAAGCAGCGGCGAGATTGGCGATAGCTTCTTCTGTCCTCATGTAGATGGGACCCTTACCGGCCATGATGTCTTCCATGCCGAGCCAGTTACGGAGGTTGGCTGGAATGGGCTTGCCCGTTCCGTAAGGTGCCCACTTGGGAAGTTCGTTGGCTCGCTCAACCATGTATTCACCACCAAAGGCGTTAGTTGCACGAGCTTTGAAAAGGAGGAACCATGCACCGACAGGACCATAACCATCTTTGAATCGGACAGGGATGAATCTTACTTCCTGGCAGGTCATTTCGGCGCCAGCCTTGATGGTGAAGTATGCGGAAGAACCGCAGTTCCAAGGCGGATACCATGCACGACCGAGACCTTCACCCACGGATCGAGGACGGAACACGTGGACTGCACCACCCATAGCAACAATGGTTGCCTTGGCTTTGAACACGTAGAACTTGGGTTCACGGACGCTAAATCCAACAGCACCTACGCAGGTGTCGCCGTTTACAAGAGGTTCAACGATGAATACACGCTCAAAAATCTGGCCTTTGTCGCCAAGAGTTGCCATAGCGTTCTTTGCAGCTTCGGCGATGATCACCTTGTAGGATTCACCGTTGATCATGATCTGCCAACGACCTTCATGGACATACTCGCCCTTTTCGTCTTTCCAGATGGGAAGTCCCCATTTCTCGAAAAGATGAACGGATGAGTCAACGTGACGAGCAATGTCGTAAACCAGGTCTTCACGGGAAATGCCCATGAGGTCCTGACGGACGTAGCGGACATAGTCTTCGCAGGTGTTTTGGCCTTTGCCGTAGCCAATGTATTCGTTGATGGCCGAAAGACCCATTGCTACGGCACCGGAACGATCAACTGCCGCCTTGTCAACGAGCGTTACCTTGAGGCCATGTTTCTTTGCCCAATAAGCCGCCTCAAAGGCAGCTCCACAGGCGGACATACCACCGCCCAGAATCAAAAGATCAGTATCGACTACTACAGTTTCAAAAGGCTGCATATCTCCACCTCCTTAAGGTGTTTCGCAGGTTCACACAATATTTCTTACTTCTTCAAAGTTGGTAGCTCTGGTGCCAACGTAGAACCCGGCTCAGTGCAAAGAAGCGGGCTCTTAATGTCATCTGTTCCGGTTGGCCATTCATCCGGCCAGGGTTTCGCCTGACCTTCAGGAGTTGTACGAATGGGGAATTTGAAGCGTTTTACTTCACCATTACGGAACTTGATGGTCCACATAATGTCCTGAGAACCACGAAGCGGAACAACGGACGCTCCCAGTGGCACAAAGTCAGCATAGCTTCGAATGTCAATAGCTTGCTGAGGACAAATCTTTACGCAGTTGTAGCATTCCCAGCAGAGCTCAGGCTCACGGTTGTAAGCCTTCATCCGCTCTTTGTCGAGCACCATCAGGTCGTTGGGGCAGATGTACATACAGGCTGTCTTGTCCTGCCCCTTGCAGCCATCGCATTTTTCCAGGATTACATAGCTCGGCATCTCTCCACCTCCTAAACGGTTAACCACTCTTGAACACCTACCACTCACCAACCCCCGCAACATTGTGTTGCCGGGAATTAATACCTATTGTGCATTTTCGCTCAAAATAAATACCTTGTTCTCAAAGTCGAGTCAAGAAAAAAATGATGTTTTTCACAAATTGTCACAAAAAATTTTTTCACTCTTCATGACCCAAGAGCTTCATGCGCTCCCTGGCTGCTTCAACTCGAAGCTGTTCCAGCTCTTCACGGCGAGCCCGTAAGGATTGAAGTTTAGATTCAATTGCAAGTCGTTCTGAATTGCTCAATCCTTCATTGAGTTTCTTTTTTAAGTTTTCGTATTCTTCCCGAACAAGCCTAATCTCTCGAAGAATTTCTTCTTCTCGAGGAGTCATCACTCGCCCTTCTCGGGCCCAACATATACAGATCTTTTCTTCATCGTCTTTTTGGTGCTTTTCTTTTTCCATCTTGCGTCACCTCAATTCAAAAAACAAACTTCCAGTTTTAAAAACCAGGATAAAAACACCAGCAGGTTTCACCCCGGTCTTTGAAATCTTAACTTCCCTTCGCTTTGTCCAGCATCTGCCTCAGTCTGTCACGTTCAGCTTTCGCTTCTTTTAGCTCGCTTTCTATAGCTTGCCTCTGATTTTCACTAAGAGCCTCTGAAAGCTTCTTTTCTAGCTCTTCAACTCTTTTTGTGGCTCTGTAAAGTTCTGTAGCCAGCTGCCTGATGCTCACGATAGTTTACCTTTTTAGGAGTTTATTGGTAATGAGCTCTACCGTAACCGGTTGCCGTATTATAATAGCATTATTTCGCTTCGAGAGGAATAGTTACGTATGTGCCTTTTTTGATTATCGTAGACGGGGAAACAAACGATGGGTTCATCTTCATCAGAACATGCACAGGAGTTTCTGTAAGTTCAGCAAGTTCTTTAACTGTTAAAGATTTTGGTAGCATCACATTCAACGTAAGATCGGCTATCGCGAGGTGTTTGGTTTCTTCTTGCTTGACTTCGGTTTTTCTTCCAAGTCTTGCCGCTGCGTAAACTTTGAAAATGTAGTTTCTTGTCTGCTTCGGTATAGCGCCGCGTTTGCAAAGGTCGTTAAAGTCTGTTGTTTGGTGTTTTGCCAATTTGCTCAAAAGAGCATTTTCACCCATGTTAAATGCGGCAAGGACTAACGGCCAAGAGTGAAATTTTTCGTAAAGCTCTCGAAAAAAGCGAGCTACAGCAAAAGTTGACCTAAAGGGATCGAGTCTTTCATCAATGCGCTTATTTACGGTAAGCCCAATGGATCTTGCTGTGGATGGAGTAAGCTGCCAAAGTCCTGCTGCTCCCGATCCATCTTTTCCTCTGGCCTTGGGAAGTCCTCCACTTTCCACGAGACTAACAAACATCAACTCTTCCGGTACACCAGCTTCTTTCAACACCTTCCTTATCATGTTTTCGTAACGTTCCAATCTTTTCATGCGAAGAGAAAAATCACCATTTCCGAACTGCTCTACATAGTAATTTACGAGTGGGTGATGCAGGTCAAAAAGTTCGGGCTCAAAAATTTGGTTAAATGGCTCCTTAACACCAACTTTGCCACTTAATACCGGTTCAGCAAGACACCGAAAATTAAACAAAAACACAACAAGGAAGGTGAAAAGAAGAATCAAGCTTTCTTGAACTCTCCCTTTCATCTTTGCTCTCCTTTTCTTAGTTAATTTTGATAGTGGCTTTTTACCACGAAAAAATGATGAAGGCAACAAAAAAGTTTTTGCTAACAAACTTCTTGAAGAGTAAATTAACATTGTTGAATTTAAAAGAAAATTTTTAAGGGGCTGCAATTTATGGAAAGTCAAAAGGTTTCTGCAAGTCTTGAAGATTATCTTGAAGCAATTTACATCCTCGAGCAAAAATACCGAGTCGCTCGAGCAAAGGACATTGCGGATTACATGCACGTCCAGCGAGCATCAGTTACCGGTGCTCTAAAAGCTCTTGCTGTGCGGGGACTCGTTTATTACACCCCTTACAGCTATGTGACTCTCACGGCAGAGGGAAAAAAAATAGCCGAGGAGATACTTTACAGGCATCGGATTCTTAAGGAGTTTTTTAGCAAGGTTCTGAAACTCAGTATCGAAGATGCTGAGCAAAACGCTTGCCGTGTAGAACATGCCATACAGCCTCATGCTGTCGAACGATTGGTAAAATTCCTTGAATTTCTTAACCGATGTCCCAGGGCAGGTTCTGAGTGGTTCGATGCCTTTGAGAAATTTTGTGAAAAAGGCATAAATCCTGAGGCTTGCCGAACCTGTATTGAAGAATGTATGGGAAAGCTATCATCACTCATACAAGATGAAAATGCTGATAAGAGTGGTTCACCTGGTTCTCAATAAAAGAGCCTGCCTATGAGCAAGAAGCAGGAGAAAAGCCTTTATAGATGTGCTTCCTGTGGCTATGAATCTCCAAAGTGGTTGGGGAAATGTCCTGAGTGTGGTTTGTGGGATAGCTTTGAGGAAATTGCTGTCCTTCCACGAGAAGCGGCAGTTCGAGGGATGGGTAAGCATCTTCCTGTGAGTCCGCCGGAAGTTCAGTTTCTAAGCGATGTTCAACTTGACCCTGAATACCGTATTTCCACGCCCATTCTTGAATGGGACCGAGTTTTAGGAGGTGGGCTTGTGCCGGGATCTCTTGTCCTTATTGCAGGAGATCCCGGAATGGGGAAATCTACTTTACTTCTTCAGGTTCTTGCGGCTCTAAGTACTTCTCAGCGGGTTCTTTATGTTTCAGGTGAAGAAAGTGCTCGCCAGATCAGGCTTCGAGCAGAACGGCTTGGAGTTGCTGATCGACCTATTATGCTTCTTACTGAGACATCTCTTGAAGCAGTGTTAGATGTTGTTCATTCCCAGCAGAATAGAGTTGATATTCTCGCCATCGATTCAATTCAGACGGTGGCTTCTTCTCTCATAGAGGCTACTCCCGGTACTGTTAGCCAGATACGCTACTGTGCCGATCGCCTTCTTCAGCTTGCTAAGCTTTCTCAGATTACGGTCATTATTGTGGGACATGTAACCAAGGAGGGCGCAATTGCAGGACCCAAAGCCCTTGAACACCTCGTTGATGTTGTGCTCTATCTTGAAGGCGACCCCACTCATGCTTTCCGTCTTCTTCGCTCTGTAAAGAATCGGTATGGATCTACCAACGAGGTGGGCGTATTCGAAATGAAAGAGCAGGGACTTCAGGAAGTTTCCAATCCTTCTCAGATGCTCCTTGCCGAACGCCCTATTGATACTCCCGGTTCTGTGGTTATGGCGACGGTCGAAGGCACAAGACCTCTACTTGTTGAAATTCAAGCACTTGTAACTTACAGTTCTCTTGCTTTGCCCCGTCGCACCACCATAGGTTTTGACAGCGGGCGAGCTTCACTTCTTATGGCGGTGCTGGAAAAGCAGCTTCAGCTTTCCTTTGCTCAAAACGATCTTTTTATTAACGTTGCAGGAGGCATTCGCCTTACCGAACCGGCGGCGGATCTTCCTGTCTGCCTTGCTATCATGAGCAGTAGCCTTGATCGTCCTTTGCCTTCTCAGATGGTAGCCTGGGGAGAAGTGGGGCTTACGGGGGAAATTCGTGGAGTAGGCTATAGTCTTCTTCGTCTTACAGAAGCTATGCGGCTTGGGTTCAGTGAGGTTCTGCTTCCGGCTTCTACGGCTGAACAGTTGCGTCGTGAATCTGTAGCCAAGAGTGCAAAGCTTATAGGTGTAAAAACCTTAAAGGATGTTATGCGTAAGGTTTTTCTTAGCTGATAAGGCGAAGCTCTATGGTGAAAGAGCCTCGCCTTCGTTATGAATTACGGTTTGGTATTGTTATTTCCGTTCTTTGCCGCAAAGTAACGATTAAAGGCGTTGAGGTAAGCTCGAGCACTGGCTTCTATGACATCAGGGCTTGTGCCAAGTCCTGAATAAATGGTCCCTTCGATTTCCACTCGGACCATAGCTTCTCCAAGGGCGTCCGTTCCTGTAGTAACAGCCTTCAGGTCGTAATCTCTTAATCGAGCCGATTTCTTAACGATTTTTTCTATACATTTAAACACTGCATCAACTGGTCCGTTACCTGTCGCTGCTTCGCTGATGTATTCTTCGCCTTTTATCAGAGTTACCGATGCTATGGGAGTGATCGTGTTGCCGCTCATAATTTGGATACTGTGAAATGAATAAGTTTCTGGAACTTTGGTAAGCTCAATTTCGACAATGCTTATCAGATCTTCCGAAGAAACCTCCTTTTTGCGATCTGCCACATTAAGAAATCTCTGATAGACTCTTTCAAACTGCTCTTCTGGAAGCACGTATCCAAGAAGTCCAAGTTGATGTCTTAAAGCAGCTCGACCTGATCTGGCAGTAAGCACCAGTTTATGATCCTTAATGCCCACGTCTTCCGGACGGATGATTTCGTAGGTGCGTCTGTCTTTAAGGATCCCGTCCTGATGGATACCCGAGGAGTGAGCAAAGGCATTTGATCCCACAATAGCTTTGTTGGGTTGAACGGGGATATTCATGATGCGGCTTACCATGCGGCTTGTGCGGTAGATTTCCTGAGTTTTTATCTCGGTATAGGCGTTGTAGTGTTCGGGGCGGATTTTTATAGCCATGACAATTTCTTCAAGAGCGGCATTGCCAGCTCGTTCGCCAATACCGTTTATGGTGCATTCAACCTGATCAGCACCGTTTTTTACGGCGGCGAGAGTATTTGCCACGGCAAGCCCCAGGTCATTATGGCAGTGGACGCTGAGGATTACATTGTCCAGCGCCGGAACTCGTTCTCTGAGGCGTCTTATCATTTCCCCGAATTCTTCGGGGATGGCGTAGCCGACGGTATCGGGAATATTCACCACCGTGGCCCCTGCTTTGATAACGGCTTCGACTACACGGCAGAGGTAATCAAAATCGGTTCTGGAAGCGTCTTCTGTAGAGTATTCAACGTCATTGCAATACTTTTTTGCGTAAGTTACCGCCCAGACCGCCTGTTCCAAAGCGGATTCACGGTCGGTTCTGAGCTTTTTCTGAAGATGAATATCCGAAGACCCAAGGAATACATGAATTCTTGGGCGTTCTGCATAGCGAACCGCTTCCCAGGCTATGTCAATATCCTGAGCCACGGCTCGAGCAAGACCGGCGATGATGGGGCCTTTGACCTGCTCTGCTACAGCCTTCACCGCCTGAAAGTCCTCGGGTGACGAGCAGGGGAAACCCGCTTCGATTACATCCACCCCAAGTCGAGCAAGTTGCTCGGCGATTTCTAATTTCTGGCGTTTGTTGAGTTTTGCTCCCGGAACCTGTTCTCCATCTCTTAATGTAGTGTCGAATATGTGTATTTTGCGACTCATCCTTTACTCCTTTCTCCCATGAGTTTTCGTCAATGACTATCCAGTTTCCAAACCAAAGGCCAGATAGTCCGTCAGACAAATCCGCTGGAAGTCCCATCACCCATCACCCCCTTTCTTGACCCCTTTGTTACAATAGGCAGGCACAGAGGCCTGCCCCTATGAAAACAAAAAAGCCATGGGCGGGAACCCATGGCTTTCTTTGCTTCCTTCGGTCTTTATGGCTAATCAGGCGACCGAACAGCATCCCCCCTGGGTTCCCGAACCGGAACCGCATAGGATAGGAGGAGAAGTAGTAACAAACCCCTAATTCGCTGTTCAGCCATCATGACTTTCCGTCTCTAAATGATAAAAACGTTTACAATCTGTAAAAAATCCTGACATTTTTACACCTACCGAAAAACATGCCTGAAGTCAAGGGTTTTAGGGAGAAATTTCGAACATCCCCAGAGGGGTTTAGACTGTCACTTTGATGTGACCATGAACCTTTTTATTCTTGCCTTTTCCCCTAGTTTCACTCTGAGTGTGTCTCATTATGGTGACGGGATTGTCATATAGAAGAATCAGAAAAGGTATCACGATCTGGCCATACTTGCCCTTTGCTCCTTGATTTTCAGCACTAAATCTTACTGGCATGTTATGTGCTGTAAATCACAACGGGTAAAGTTTGTAGATTTTTAGGCAGGTCGTTTCTTACGGTCAAAAACAAGGAGGGTAAAGATGGTGGGCAGATTTCAAAAGGTCTCAACTCGTATTGTATGCCTGATAGTGATTTTGCTCGGGCTTCTGTTTTTGGTGTCAGGGCTTGGGATGTGGAGCCTCATTAAAATCAAGAATAACAGCCTTCTTCTAGCAAAAACGGATCAAATAGCTCGAGAAATTCTTGAGCTCCGAAGACAGGAGAAAAACTTTGCTCTGCGAGGTTTTAAAAAGCTTGAGGGAGATAAGCTAAATTCTGTCGAAAAGTGGGAAGTAGGCTACAATAAACTTATGGAACTTTGCTCGGAAATCATGGCAAATAAAAACTTATCCGCATCCTATCGTAAAGTTCTGGAAGCTTCTGTAGAAGGGCTAAAAAAATATCGTGAAGCCTTTATTTCAAAGTATGTAGCTTCATATAAACCCAAAAAAGATGCCTTTAATGAATGGCGAGAATTAGCGGAGAAGATTACGGCATATCTTCAGTCGCTGAATGCTGAAAGTCTCCACGAGTTTAAGGAAGCTTTTCTTTTGATGAGGCTTAAAGCCCTTTATGCCGTTTATTTGCAGGATGAAAAGGTTTTCGATGCCTACGAAGATCAACTGCAGGTGGTTCGTAATACGCTGGCAAAATTGGAAAGAGAAATCTCCCAAGAAGCTCTTTCCACTCTTAGCGGTTTTGTGAATTCATACGAAGCTGCCGGCAAAAAATATCGTGATGCCTTTAGAATGGGTACTCAGGGCGAGAAAGAAATGATTGCCACAAGTCGGGAAGGTCTCGATAAGATTGATGAACTAACCAGCTTGCTCCAGAATGATTCTTTTCGCAATATAGCTATTCTCCAGAAAGTCTTTGCAGCGTGTTCCTTCGCAGGCCTTTTAATTGGCCTTATTATGGGTTTTCTCGTAACTAGATCTATAACAAAGCCTCTTTCTAAGGTGGAGCAGGCAGTTTCCAAGGGAACCGAAGAAATCGCCGCCGCTTCATCAATTCTTCTTTCCGAAAACCACAAGCTTGCCGAAGGAGCATCCGAGCAGGCGGCCTCCGTTGAAGAAAGTTCGGCTTCCATTGAGGAGATATCCTCCATGGCAAAGCAAAACAGCGCAAGAACTGCGGAAATCAAACAACTTATGGTAGCTACGGAAGATGCGATGACCCAGGTTCATACTATTTTGAAGGACACAGTGGTAGCGATGGATGAAATTAAAAGAGCAGGGGATGAAACCTACTCCATCGTGAAAAAGATTGATGAGATTGCCTTCCAAACCAATCTTCTGGCTCTCAATGCGGCTGTAGAGGCGGCTCGGGCTGGCGAAGCTGGAGCTGGTTTCGCCGTCGTTGCCGACGAGGTTCGTTCTCTAGCTCTTAAAGCTGCCCAGGCAGCAAAGGAAACGGGAAACCTCATTGAAGCATCCGCTCAAAAGATAGCCAACGGAAGAACTCTCATCGTCAAAGCCGAGGAAGCTTTTGAAAATATGCTGAACGTAGCCCGAAAGGTAAGCTCTCTTGTAGAAGAAATTGCCCAGAGTTCACAGGAGCAATCCACAGGTATGGAACAACTTTCTGTGGCTCTCAGAGAAATTGACACGGTGGTCAACCGAAATGCTGCTGCCGCAGAGCAGGTAGCTTCCCTTGCTCAGGAGTTGGAATCTCGTGTGAGAGAAATACGTAAAGCCGTTGATGAGCTTAGAATCCTTGTGAGCGGAGTAGATGCAGGCCTTCCGCTGGAGGAGAAACCAGAGGAAGAAAATAAACCGGTTCTTCAGGTTATTAAGCCCAAGGCATTACCTGTAAGGGATCGTCTACCTCAGAAAAAAGAAGAAAATAAACCTTCGCTCTTAGCCAAGGAGGGAGATAGTCGCCATGAAAAATTCCATAAAGCTCAGCATTGTTATGATGGTGATTCTTATCGCTCTCCCCTTTCTTGCTCTTAATGCCTCCATTCTGGTTCAGATGATGGATGAAGAGAAAAAATACGCTGAAGATAAGCTTTTTAGAAGTCTCGAAGATGGCGAAAGGGATTTTAAAAGCCTTATAGATTCAGCTAGCGAGTTGCTATCTCAAATTGCGGAAGCGGTAAAGGGAGAATCCCCTGCAGAAATGGAGCGTATTTTCGGCTTGTTAATTGAACCATTCAAAGAACGATATGCCAGTGCAGGCTTTGTGGATGAAAAGGGGCTGGTGGTGAAAACTTTTCCACCAGCTTCGTCTTTTATCGATGTAAGCGACAGACCATGGTTTCAGAAGGTTCAAAATTTAAAAGGTACGATTGTAGGGCATTATCTTGTGGAGCGGGTGACGGGGCGACCCGGGCTTGTAATTGCTCAGGCTGTTGAGAAACCGGACGGATCTTTTGGAGGAGCCGTTTTTGTTGTGATTCACTGTTTCCAGTTACAAAACATCCTGAAGTCTCTTGTTCTTCCAGCGGATGCCGTAGCAACAATTAGAGATTCGGAAGGGCTTGTGCTTGCTCGAACGGTGGATCCGGAAAAATGGATCGGCAAACAACTTCCCGAAGCGGATATTTTTCAGAAAATCAGCACCAGAACCGATAGAGGCGCCGTTAGAGCTCGAGGTGTTGATGGCATAGAAAGGATATACGTTTACAGTTTTTTGGGGAGCACGATTGAAAGAGGCGGTGTTTACCTTTCTATAGGAATTCCTACCGAAAAAGTATTTGAAGCGGTAAATGAACAGGCCTTGACCCGTGGCTCCATTGCCGTTGGAATCTCTCTCTTTGCCGTGGTTTGTGGATGGATTTTTGCAAAGAGATTTATCCTTACACCTGTGGAAGAAATCAAAAAAGCTATGGAAGAGTTTGCCCAAGGTAGTCGTGCCAGGGTTTCTGTCCCTTCAGCGTGGCCTTCAGAGTTGAAAAGTCTGGCGGTTGTGTTCAATTCTATGGGAGATAAGTTGACAGAAAGTTTCAGAAAATACGAGGAATCTCAGTCCGATCTCAGACGCCTTATAGATCAGATTCCGGGGGTTCTTTACCGCGCAGAAACGGATTCCCCCGTTTCCTATGTGTTTGTTAGTTCGCGACTTAGGGAATTACTGGGGATGGATGAGACAATTGAATATCCTTTTCCTTGGCTGGATTTTGTTCATGCTCAAGATAGGGAACGGGTTCTTTATGAACTTGAAGAATTCACCAAACACAGCGGAAATACGCAATTTCGTTCGGAATACAGGATTGTGGATAAAGCGGGCAATGTTAAGTGGATTCGTGATGAAGCGGTTAAGATCTACAGCGATGGGAGATTGATGATTCAAGGGATATGGCGTGATATTTCCTGGAGGGTCAAGTCCGATCATGAAATGAGAGTTCTAAAGGAGGCTCTTGATAAAAGTTCTGATGGGTTTGCAATTGTAGGCAATAGAGGAAACATCTTATGGGCAAATCGAAGTTTCTTAATGATGGTGGAATGCCCCGAGATACAGCTTTGTGAAGATATAAAAAACGTTCTTTTGCCCATTGTCGCACTTGATCAAACGGGAATTGATTTTTTGAAGGCTATTGAAGAAAGACAGTCATGGAGAGGCCGTATAAGAGCCTTTCCCAAGCCGGAAAAGGAAGCTTCGGTGTGGGATGTGTCAGTGTCTTTGGTGACTGAAGGAGACGAGACTCGAAGAAGGCTTCTTTTCCTGCGAGATGTAACCAAAGAGGTAAATCTCCAAAATCAGCTTTTTATCGCTCAAAAAATGGAAAGCCTGGGGATGCTCGCAACAGGCATTGCTCACGATTTCAACAATATTCTTATGGTTATCCTGGGCTATGCCGAGCTTGCTCTTATGAATTTGCCAGAGGAACATCCGCTAAGGCCTTTTCTAGAGGAAATATTCCAGGCTGGAAACAGAGCTAAACACCTTGTGGATGGCATCTTAGGATTTGCTAGGGGAACGCTGCAGGATAAGGTTCCGATTTCTCTTTCTGTTCTGGTGAAGGAAAATATCAAGTTTTTGAAGCAGCTTATCCCGAGCAACATAGATCTTGTAAGTAAAATAGAGGTTCCTCCCGGGGAAAATGATACTGTTCTGGCTTCTCCCACGGAATTTCAGCAGGTTCTGATGAACCTTGTTGTTAACGCCGTGCAGGCAATGGAAGATCGAGGAACAATCACCATAAGTCTTAAAAGATGCCTTGCCGAAGATGGGATGCCAAGCGGTTTGGAAACTCGTAAAGGCCCCTACATGAAGTTATGCGTAAGCGATACCGGTTGCGGTATTGATCCTTCCATTGTTCATCGTATTTTCGATCCCTGTTTTACGACAAAACCACCCGGCACAGGCACGGGAATGGGACTTACAATCGTCTATAACGCTGTAAAAAACATGGGTGGTGTAATAAATGTAGAAAGCAAGCCTGGAAAAGGAACCACTTTCAAAATATTTCTCCCTGTTCTGGATAAAGAAGCTGGTGAAGTTCACGAAGAAGCAGAAAAGGAGGAAATCAAGGCCGCTGGAGGAACTCCTGGTGTTTATCGACGTCTTCTGAGATTACTTGTTGTGGACGATGATGAGGCTCTTCTCAAGATGCTAAAAATCGAACTAGAAACGGAGAAGTTTCATGTTACAGCCTTTTCTAGTGCTGTTGAAGCATTGAAAAACTTTGCCGAGGCACCTTTTAGCTTCGATGTGGCAATTGTCGATTATCGAATGCCGGAAATGACCGGTTTAGAACTTGCCAGGCAATTTTTAAGTATTCGTCCTGATTTCCCTGTGGTAATGATGACAGGGTATTTGGACGAACGGCTGACCAAAGAAGCTAATACCCTGGGAGTACGATCTGTGATGGCGAAGCCGATTTCTCTTGGGGAACTTGTTTCCGTTCTCCAGGCTTTTGAAGTATCTAAAATGGCTCATGAAGGGCTTTCTATAGAACGTCTTTAGAGAGCGAGGTTCTAGATATGACTGAATGGGTTATACTGCTTTCTATATGCATTCAGCTCGCAGCCGCTATCACGTCTGCTAGATTTTTCAAAGAAAATCCGAGCAGAGGAGCCTGGCTTTTTGTGTCTATTGCTATTTTCTTTATGGTTTTTCGGAGATTTTTTGGGCTTCTTCGCACAACGGGAGGATCAGGGGAATTTTTAGAAACAATAAGTTTTGTGGAAGAGTCGGTTGGTCTTATGACGTCTTTGTTCCTTTTGCTGGGACTTTACCGATTGGGTTCTCTTTTTAGATTTGTCCAGAGTAGTGCTCAAAGACTCGTAGCCAGCGAAAAGAGATATAGAGCGATTTTTCATAATGCTTCCGATGCTATTTTGATCATAGATCGGGAAGGAAATATTATTGACGCTAACAATTCGGCAGAGAGACTTCTCGGTTTTTCCGTTGAAAAACTGCGAGGATCAAACCTTTCTCTTTTTAGTGCACCTGACCAGCCAGAAGGAATTACTATTCAGGAGATTATTCGTATGGGAATTCGAAATAACGGCGAGAGGTGTGAGTGGGTGTTGATAGGAGGAGATGGGAGAAGAATTGATACGGAAGTTCGAGCAAGTCGGCTGGTTACCAACGGTGAAGAAGGGATTTTGTGCGTCTTTAGAGATTGCACTAAGGAGAAGATGGCTCAGCGGGAACTTAGAAGAAGCCGTGAATATCTAGAGCTAATTCTGGATAAAAATCCGATGCCCATTTTTGTAGTGGATAAGGAAGGTAAAGTTGTGTTTTGGAATATCGCCTGTGAAAATCTTACGGGTATTTCAAAAGATGAAATAGTTGGCAAGGAGCCACGAGAAGGTTTTAGATCACTTTACCCTGGGAAGGAAACCCCTCCACCTACACTGGCTGAGCTTCTTATCATGTTTGATGCTCAGACGATTGCTAAAAAGATGAGTAAAAAGGGCCTTTCTTTGTATCCTTTGATACCGGAGGCGGTTACCTGCGAAGTTGTTTTTGAAGTTGAAGGAAAATCAAAGGTTACCAGACTTATTGCATCGAAGCTTTACGATCAAAAGGGACGATTTATAGGGGCTATTCAAATTGCCCATGACGTTACTCAAGAACGAGCTATGGAGCGCTATATGTCTCAGCTCCAGAGGATGGAAGCTTTGGGAAGGCTTGCCGCAGGAATATCTCACGATTTCAGAAACATTTTAATGGTCATCCAGACCGGGGTGGAACTTGTTACTAGTAGGCTGGATGATCATGATCGAGTAGCTAGAGCCAGGCGAGAGATAGAACTAGCGTTGGGGCAGGGAGTTTCGCTCTGCCGACAACTGATGGGCTTTGCTAGGGAAGGTATAGAAAACGCTCAGGAAGTGCCCAGAGCTATAAGTGTAAATGGGGTTATTCAGACTTTAGAGAAATTCATTCGGCGCATTTTCAGAGAGAATATCCATCTACAGTTTGAACTTGATCCCCTGGTCGGGAATGTAAAAGCCTTGCCGGGGCAGATCGATCGAATACTGCTTAACTTATTTCTCAACGCTCAGGATGCCATGCCCCAGGGAGGTACGCTTTTGGTGAGAAGCAGAAGAGTTCAGGTTTCTTCTGAGGAAATCCCACCAGGCGAAGAAAACGTAAAACCGGGTATGTTTGTGCTTGTAACGGTTAAGGATACTGGCGTAGGCATGGACGAGGAGACTCTTCAAAGAATATTTGAGCCTTTTTATTCTAAGAAAGAGGGGGTTGGGCATGGAATAGGGTTATATGTTGTCTGGAGTGAGGTAAGGAGACTCGGAGGTTTTGTACGTGTGGAAAGTTCCTACTCTTTAGGAACGGCTTTCCATGTTTATTTGCCTGTATGGGAGGAAGAAAAAGAAAGCAGAGAGGAAGTTAGCGAATTTGAGGAAACAGCTCTTGAGGAGACGCTTGGTTCCAAGCGGATTCTGGTGGTGGAGGATAATCTTGCTTTAAGAAGTGTATTAACGGATATGCTTAAAGCTCTAGGACACCAAGTTGAAGAAGCTGGATCAGTTCGAGAAGCGCTTCATCTGTTGGAAAGAATGGGGGAGGATCTAGATGTGGTGCTTTCTGATGTAGGACTTCCAGATGGTGACGGATACAGGCTGGTTAAAGAAATTTGCAGCCGTTTTCCGCATGTTAAGCCTGTTATTATGACCGGTTATGCCGATGCAGAAGTGGTAGAAGCATGTAGGGCTGAAAACATTCCTGTGCTTTATAAGCCGTTTTCTGTGCATGAGATTCAGAAAATATTTTCTACTGGACTCGAGAAATCAGGTATAAAGTTGCTGAATGAAAAATCGAACCGTAAAGGACAGTAGCTAAGGAAATTGAGGCTGTGATTCGAGCAATTTATCTCTTCGGAAGGCTTATAAAGTTTAGTCATACAGTTTTTGCAATGCCCTTTGCTCTATCTTCCGTTGTATTGGCTCACGTGCATGCTCGCCCTGTTACAGGGAGGACTCTTTTCTGGATTCTTATTGCCATGGTGGGAGCTCGTTCTGCGGCGATGGGATTTAACCGATGGGCGGATTTGCACTTTGATCGCCTAAATCCTCGCACTGCTTCACGACCTTCGGTTACCGGTGCTATTGCTCCACGGGCTATTATTCTGTTGGTCATTGGATTTTCGGCACTTTTCGTGCTGAGCGCTTATAAACTTGGTGAGCTGTGCTTTTGGCTTTCTTTTCCGACTCTTGGTGTGCTTTTCAGCTATTCTTACACGAAGCGTTTTACCGCCTGGAGTCATATATATCTCGGACTTGCTATAGGCCTTGCGCCACTTGGTGCCTGGATTGCGGTAACAGGGTCATGGGATTGGCGAATCGTTCCTCTTTCACTGGCGCTTCTTACTTACATAGCCGGCTTTGATATTCTCTATGCCTGCCAGGACATAGATTTTGATCGGCAGATTGGGCTTTATTCTCTGCCGGTAAAGCTTGGAGTCGGGAAAGCTCTACTGATTTCATCAATCCTTCACTGCCTGACCTTTATTTTCCTTGCGATGCTTATCCCTCTTTTTGGATTGGGAAGGATTTACGGATTTTTCCTGATCGTAATCGGCCTGTTGCTTATATGGGAGCACAGGATGGTAAAGCCTGAAGATCTTTCAAAGGTGCCTGTGGCGTTCTTTCATGTGAACAGTATTGTGTCTATTGCTCTTTTTGCAGGAGTTGGGCTGGATGTTCTCTACAGTATCGCTCGATAAAAATCCAAAGCGTATTGGTGCGATGTTTGATCGTATTGCACCGGTCTACGATTTTCTAAATCATCTGCTGTCTTCCGGCATGGATTTGTGGTGGCGCCGGGAAGCGGTAAAATCTCTTCAGCTTTTGCATAATGCCTTTGTAGTAGATGTAGCGACTGGCACGGGAGACCTGGCGTTTTCTCTCCTTCGGATGAGGCCTTCGGTCAAGGTTTTGGGAATTGATATTGCTGAAGCCATGCTGAGGCGTGCTATAACCAAAAGTAGAAAAAATGGAATTTATGAGAGGTATTCTGTAGTAAGAGCGGATGCTCAGTTTATCCCGATCAAGTCGGAGACGGCGGATGCTTTGATGGTCGCTTATGGTATCAGGAATATGCCCGGTGCATTGGAGGGTCGTGATGGTCTAGCGCCGATTTTGAAAGAGTTTCATCGAGTTCTGAAGCGATCTGGAGAACTTCTGATACTAGAATTCAGTATCCCGCCCAAACCACTTTTTCGCTCGATCTATCTTTTTTACTTTCAGAAAATTCTTCCTTTCATTGGAGGAATTGTTTCTGGAGAGAGAGAAGCCTATCGCTATCTTCCTACGTCGGTTGAGCATTTTATTTCTCCTGCTGATATGGTGCAGGCTCTTGAAAGAGAAGGATTTGGTATTGAAGAAGTTCGGATGTTTCTTGCGGGCGTTTCATATTTTGTAAGAGCCCGGAAGGTTTAGGTTATGGCGAGAACTAAGCTATCTCGAACATAAGGGTGGATAATAGATGATGACGGATCTTAGAGAGATTGTCCCGGAAGGTAAAAGTATTGAAGAGGAGAGTTTTAGAATAATCGATGAAGAAATTGGCTCTCATAATTTTGACGATATCCATTGGCCTATTGTAAGGCGAGTCATCCATGCAACGGGTGATTTTGAATTTGCCAAACTTATCTATTTTCATCCGGAAGCTGTGGTTTCGTGTAAAAGAGCTTTGCAAAGTGGCGCCCATATTTTTGTTGATACTCGTATGATTGCTGCGGGTCTTTCACCAAAGCGGCTTCAGAAATTCGGCGTGGAAGTCAAGGTGCCTGTGGCTGATGGCGAGACTCAAGAGCTGGCCAGAGAGTGGGGAATTACGCGTTCTGCAGCAGCATTTCGCCGTGTCGGTCGTGAACTGGACAAAGCGATTGTTGTGGTGGGTAACGCTCCAACGGCTCTTATCGAAGTTGTGAGGATTATCAAGGAAGGCGTAGCGTTCCCGGCTTTAGTTATAGGTGTTCCTGTAGGGTTTGTGCAGGCTTCTGAATCAAAGGAGCTTTTGCGAAAGCTTTCCTTTGTTCCGTCAATTACCGTCGAAGGTAGAAAAGGTGGAAGCCCGGTTGCTGTTGCTATCTTGCATGGACTTATGGACGTGATAGCGAATGAGCGTTAAAATAAGTAGTGGTAGGGTCGACCGGCCGTACGCTCCTACGGTCCTTTAAGGTTTTATAAAACTTGGTTAGGTTAAATGCCAGGGTAATATGAACACTCGGAATTTACAGATCAAACGAGTTTTTGTGCAAGATGGAAGCGCTCTGGTGGTATGCGAAATCTGCGGCAGAGCTAAGAAGCTGTCCGGTATAAACTCCAAAATGATGTTGAAACCTGTGACTGTTACATGTCCTTGCGGGAACAATTTTAGAATCGTTCTGGATGCTAGAAGACACTATCGTAAAGAGGTTAATCTTCGAGGAACATTTAAAATAGCTCAAGGAGATAGGGAGTATCCCATGATCGTGGAGAATATATCTTTCAGTGGCATTGGCATACGTTCTCCCTTTGTTGATAAATTCAAGGTTGGAGATCATGTGGAAGTAAGGTTTAACCTTGACGATTCTCATAAATCTCTCATTGAAAGAGTTGCCGTTGTGAAACATGTAAATCAACACACCGCTGGTCTTGAATTTGTCCAGGATAGAAGTTACGATAAAGTGTTAGGGTTTTATTTGATGCAGTAACTAATTTTCTAAATTATGTGGGGGTGTTTAAAAATTGCCAGCAGTTGCTAGGGGAGCGCGGCCGTGCGTCCCCACAATACTTGGCGTAATTATGGGCTTCCGCTGTAGTTTTTTGGAACACCTACTCTGAATATGTTGACAATCCTTCATAGATTGTATAGTGAGGAGTCAATCAGCAAACGGAAGTGGTTGCTTTTCGAGTTGTTATCTAGGACGTGGGGATGTAGCTCAGGTGGGAGAGCGCAGCCTTCGCAAGGCTGAGGTCACGGGTTCGAATCCCGTCATCTCCACCAAATTGCTGGCGGGTAATCTATCATGGTTCAAGAAATCCCACATTTTATAGGTGAAAGTATGCAGGAAGAAATACTCAAAGAAATGGAAAAATATCCTGTGCTGACGTTTGCTGATATTATTCGTGCTTTGAGATCGCATCCGGAATGGCTGGAAGAGTTGCGAAAGCTTATCCTTACTGAAGAATTGCTTGAATTACCGAAAAAATTTGACGAACTCCTGAAACGTGTAGATCGGATCGAACGGGATATAGAAGAACTCAAGCAAGATGTAGCAATACTCAAGCAAGATGTGGCAATACTTAAACAAGAGGTAGCAATACTCAAACAGGATGTGGCTTATCTTAAAGGCGAATTTGGAAGGTTTAAAGGTAAAGACTTTGAGCGCACAATCAGAGAACGTTACTATGCTTACTTCGGAAGGTTATTGAGAAAAACGAAACTCATTCCAATGGAAGATCTATTGCCCAAACTTGACGAACTTGAAGAAAGCGGAGTTATTACCGAAGAAGAGGGAATGAGTATTCTTCAGGTGGACATTGTTCTGAGGGGAGAAATCAAGTCGACCAAAAAGGCGGTGGTGCTTGCTGTTGAAGTGTCCTACAGTCTGTTTGAGGATGACCTAGCAAGGGCAGAAGAACGTGCACGTATTCTCGCTCATGTTCTCAAGGAAGAAGTTATTCCTTGTGTGGTTACTGTAGAAGTGAAAGAAGATGTGGAAAAAATGGCAGATGAAAAGGGCATTCTGGTGATTAAAGCAGATTATTAGGCAGACCAAAGTGCGGTAACTTCTGAAAGGATGTTATGAACAGAGAAAATCATTTCATTAGCGAATCAGAAGCTCGGCGGTTGATGGTTAATATAGGACGGCGGCTTTATGATAAGGGTTTTATCAGCGCTACAGACGGTAACATGAGCTGCCGTGTCGGCGATAATCGTTTTCTGGTAACCCCGTCTGGTGTTTGCAAAGGCTTTTTGTCCGAGGACGATCTTATAGTTGTTGCTGGAGACGGTCGGGTAATAGAAGGAAAGGGTAAACCGTCTTCAGAAATTAGAGTTCATCTTCTTGCCTATGCCTTGAGGGAAGATATTAGGGCTGTGGTTCATGCTCATCCGCCTATTCTCACGGCTATTACTCTGGCAAAGCTTCCCTTTGATGCAGCGCTTCTTCCGGAGCTATGGGTAACTGTGGGTTCGATTCCAATCGCTCCTTACGCTACTCCATCCACAGAAGATTTATCTGAATCTGTTAGGCCATTTATCCCAAATCACAATGCTATATTGCTCGAACGCCATGGCTCGCTCACCATGGCGTCCGATCTTGAGCGAGCTTTTTTTGTGCTTGAAAAGCTTGAACATGCAGCTTTGGTATTCGTAATATCCTTTCTGCTTTCAGGGGGCAAGATTCCACAACCTCTTTCTGCTGAAGACCTGGCTCGTCTTTCCGAAGTCTTTAGTCGGCATTCTACAGTTTCTTCTTGATAATCCGAGCATCGACTACTGCATATCCTTCAGGATAGGCTATAAGCGGGTTAATATCGATAGTAACAATTTCGGGATGTTCTTCCATAAGCTTTGCAAGTAGTTCCAGGCCATCTACAATGGCTTTTTTATCAAGAGGTTCTCTATTCCGTATGCCAGCAAAGAAGGCGGATGCTTTGGTTTCGCTTATCATATCCTCGATTTCTTCTCGAGTGATGGGAAGAAGTTTAATAGAAACGTCCTGGAAAAGTTCAACGTATAGACCGCCTAATCCGAACAGAATTACTGTCCCAAAGTCGGGGGTTCTGTGAGCTCCCATTATAAATTCTTGACCTCTCTCAGCCATAGGCATGATGATTACTCCAGGAAATGGAAGTGATGGAAATACTCGAGAAAATCTTTCACGAATTTGCTCAAAAGCTCGACGCACTCCCGTGGCTGATTGCACATTAAGTACAACTCCCCCGACATCTGTTTTGTGTGCTACTAGAGATGAATCGAGTTTAACCGCAACAGGAAATCCCATAAGATGGGCTATATGGACTGCTTTGCCTGCGCTTTCAGCATGCTGGAAGTGCACACAGGGAAATCCTGCATCTTTAAGAAATCCAAGCGCCTGAGATGGTGTCATAAGTTCCGTGTTATCAGGTAAAGAATCCATTTTGGGTATGACAGGAGGAAATTCCTTTTTGCCTTTCTTGTTGTGTGGAACAAGTTGAGCTATAGCGTGCACTCCTCGTTCAGGCGTTGGAAACACAGGGATACCTAGCTGATGCATCTTCTGTTTCTCGACTTCTTCTACGTCAGCTCCTCCCAGGAATATCACCAGTTCGTTGCTGGAAGGGGTGACAACCTCTGAAGCTCCCACCACAGGATCGCCGAAAATTACTCCCACAATGTCGTAAAAACTGCGGACTCTTCTTATGACTTCTCCGAACATGGTCGATGTAGCATCGCCTGTAAGATCTAGCGGATTAGAACAGATAGCATGAGGAGGGATAATGGGTTTTAGCTGACTGGCAAGTTCTTCTGGAAGTGGAGCCACATCGAGACCTTCTCGTTCAGCCTGATCTGTAGCTAGAATACCTGCTCCTCCTGACGTGGTAACGAAAAAGATTCTATTTCCGCTGGGTTGGGGAAGGTAGGCAAAGGCTTTGGCAAGATCGTAAAATTCTTCAATAGTGTCGGCTCTATGAATTCGGTATTTACGGCAGAGAGCATTATAAAGAGCATCATCGCCTGCAAGTGACCTTGTATGAGATTCAGCGGCTTTGATGCCCTTTGGTGTCCGACCTGATTTAAGAAGCACGATTGGTTTCTGAACTGATTCTAAAACTTTTTTGAAAGCTTCGGGATTTTTGAGTCCTTCAATGTAAAGAGCGATGACAGCGGTTTTATCGTCATTTCCGAAATAGGCCACAAGATCTGTTTCATCTATGTCGCAACGATTACCAAGACTTACAAAGGCCGAAACTCCTAATCCTTCTCGGGAAAACCAGTCAATCATGGCAGCTCCTACGGTGCCGCTCTGGCTGATAACCGCCACTCGTCCTTTTACGGTGAGAAGAGGCCAGGAAGCGCAAATAGGTAGGTAGGGCATATTGATTCCCTGGCAATTGGGGCCTAATAACCTTATGTCGTTTTGTTTCGCTATATCAACGATTTCTTGCTGGAGCTTTTCTCCTTGAGGTCCTGCTTCAGCAAATCCACCGGTTATGATTACGGCTGCTTTTACTCGTTTTTCTCCACATTCGCGGATCACTTGAGGCACCGCAGAGGCTGGCACAACAACTACAGCCATGTCTATCGTATCAGGCACATCAGCCACACTTTTGAAACATCTCAGGTTCAAAATTTCCGGAGCCTTTGGATTGATGGGATAAATAGCTCCCTGGAAACCGCTGTCAACGATATTTTTCAGTATAGTATGTCCCAATTTGGCTGGGTTGTCGGACGCGCCGATAACGGCTACACTTCTTGGTTGAAAAAGTCCTTTCAAGGCGTCAGTCATGGTTGTTTCCCTCCAACATCTTTTTAACGAAAGTAAAGAATAAAGGTCTTTACGGCCTTGTGGTTAACCTGTAGGAACAATGAATGGGTCGTTCCTACAGGCTGTTATTTATGTTATGTTCATGGGGTAGGTAAGAGTAAGAGTTTTAAGCAACGCTTAGCTTGAATCAGAATGAATCACTTCAGGAGGCGCTTTTTAATTGAGCTTTCTGGGCAACTCTCTGGTTGAATTTTTCAGCGTTTATGATAAATCGTTGATGAATTGCTTCTCCGATTTTTTCGACTTCGTCAAAGGCTTCAACATGAAAGGTGAGCTGTTTTCCCTTGACCTCCTTTAGGGTAGCTTTTGCTGTTACAGTCATTCCAAGCGGAGTCGGTGCCAAATGTTTCAGGTCCATTGCCGCCCCTACCGATTGTTCACCCTCTTCAAGGTGAGGTTGTATCAGTTCGGCACAGACCTGTTCCATCAATCCACCCAGAAATGGAGTGGCAAAAACGTCTGGAAGATGAGGGAAAAATCTTTGAGCTGAATGTTCCTTGGATGTTTTAAGGGATACTTCATGGGTTAACCCTTCTTTAAGGGATGGCAGAGCCATAACGCCTCCTTGTTGTTTAGAGGTTACCAAACTTAAATGAATGAACTAACGTGATTGTTTGGCAAAGAAGGTTGCAAAATAATATTATGCAAAATCAAGCTCTGTTTCAACGTAAAAAGAGAAGCTGATTGAGTGGAATTGTTTTTGCTAGAGAAAGAAATTTGATTGGGTTGTTTAATGAAAATATGAGGGAGGAAGCAACAATGGATCAGGTATTCAAATTGCCTCATGAATGGTTTGATGAAGGTAAAGACTGGCTTGCTAGAGGGAATTTTGACGAAGCACGTCGAGCTTTTGAACAGGCTTTAGAACTGGATCCTTACTATCCTCAGGCGCTGTGTGGGCTTAGCAAGGTTTTGTGGCAAAAGGGAGAATACAGAGAAGCGGTTGAAAAGATTAACGAGGCTCTTGCAATTGATCCCGATGATCCTGAAGTCATTGAACAGTGTGCCAGTATTTTTATGGCAGTTGGTCAAAAAGAAAACGCTCTGGATGTACTGAATGCATATCTTGCTCGTAATCCGTGGGATGATGAAATTAGAGAGCTTTTAAAACGTCTTGAAAAAACGCCAGTTGAAGCGGTTACTACATCTTCTGTATCAGCACCACCAACTAAGCCTCAGGAGTTCGCTGATAATAGTATGTCAGACTTGTTGGTTAAAGAAGGAGAATCCCAGTATGAAAAAGGCAAAATAGATCGAGCGAGAATGTGTTTCGAAATGGCTCTTGAACATAATCCCCACCATGCTAAAGCTCACAACAACTTAGGGGTAATACTTTGGGAGTCAGGGGATCTTATGAGCGCTCTTGATCACTTTCAGCAAGCCTTTCACGAGAATCCCTTTGATCAGGACATTGTATTTAATTCTTTCAATGCTCTTATTGCTGCAGGATTTTTAGAGGATGCTCGAGAACTCATGAAACTCCACATACAGCATAATCCTTTTAACGATGAGGCGTGGAAACTTTATGACGAGGTGTCGTCATTCCTTTGCAGGATTTCGTGGACTGGAGAAGGACTTTCCCCAGAGGTTGGAGAAATCTACGTTTCAATGGGGAAAAAACTTTACAAAGCGCAGGATTTTTATGGAGCTGCGGAAGCTTTGCACAAAGCTTTGACAATTCTTCCTCAACATCCAAAGGCTCTCAAAAGGCTTGCAAGAATTCACAGAACTCTTGGTCACGTAGATGAGGCTCTTAGTTTCTATCGAGACCTGTTATCTGCGGAAAATTCTAATGATGAACTTGCTATTGAATATGCCGACTATCTCGTTGAACTGGGGCGACATGACGAGGCCATAAATTTTTTAGAAACCAGAATGCTTGATCATCATAGCGACATTCTGGCTGATAAGATAAAAACTCTGAAAAAAGATACTGAGTAGCGCTATGTTGTCAGATGAGCTTTTGACGCTCCCCGAGAGTTGGCAGGGATATTAACCCCCAGGCGTCTATTATGGCAGATCGGCTGGGGGTTATTGTGCTGTAACGTTGGAAAAGTTTCTTATCTTACAAAACCTCTAACGATTTTATCGCTTTCTAGATACTTAGGTTTCATATATTCCTCAGCAAGGCGAACGTAATGTTTTGCTGTAGCTACAATGCGAGCCACATCCTCGTCTGTGAGCTGTTTTTGAACTTTTGCAGGAACTCCCATTACAAGAGATCGCTCAGGGACTTCCATTCCTGGTGGGACTACCGCACCAGCAGCTACAATTGAATGTTTTCCAATTTTTGCACCATCTAGAATGATTGCTCCCATGCCTATAAGGCATTCGTCGGCTATCGTGCATCCATGAATAACAGCTCTGTGTCCAACCGTGACCCGGTTTCCAATATGAAGCGGGAATGTATCGGTGGTAACATGAAGCATGGAATGATCTTGAATGTTGGTTTCTTCACCGATTCTTATAAAGTGCACGTCACCTCTCACAATAGTATAAAACCATATACTTGATTTTGAACCAATCACCACATCCCCAATAACCATAGCTCCAGGTGCAATATAAACATCGTCAGCGATTTGAGGATAAATCCCTTTAAAACTTAATAGCCCTTCCATTATGAGAAACTCCTCCTGTAGGTTACTTACTTTTTGCTGCCGTTAATTCCCAGGATATCCGCTATTTTTTCTGCTACTGATACCACAAATTGCCGAAATTCTTCGGAAGAAAGAGTTTTACCGGCACCTGGCTGAGGCACTCCTTCTGGAAGTTTTACAACAATTGGCCGGTTCTGGAGTTCTTCCTTTGGAACCACATTGTATTCCGGTTCAAAACTGTTGGTGAAATATTTTTCTTGAAAAACTGAGAATTTCAATGCGTGAGCCGTCGCATCAAGCACAGCTCGACTGACACGGCGAGGAAGAGTTTTTGTCGCCGTGAGTTTTTTTATCGCGGCGAGACATTCTCCTCCCTGAGTGCAGGCTATATGGCCATTCCGGTTTGCTATAAGCATGGAGTCCATAATTTCTTGTTCTGAAACTTCAACTGCCAGGAATCCATCCTCAGAGCCATAGGTTTCTCTATATTGTTCCACGAGTTCCACGACTCTAGGCATAGAGACGGGATTTCCGATCATGGCCGCCTGAGCCACACTCGGTTTTACCGTAACCGGTCGAAATATTCGTTTCTCTTTGTTTTTCTCCAAGTAATATAGATACACTGGGTTGGCATGTTCGGACTGTACCCCAATAATGACGGGAAGAGATGTTATGATTCCAAGGTCATACAGTTTGAGAAAGCCTTTTAAAATAGCCGTAATATTTCCAGCGTTACCAATGGGGACGACTACAGCAAGACCGTCCATATCGTAGTCAAGCTGTTGAGCAACTTCGAAACTGTAAGATTCTTGCCCAAGAATTCGCCATGCGTTTTTAGAATTCATAAGCGCCACAGGGTAATGTTCGGAAAGATATTCAACAACTTTCATTGCATGATCGAAGACCCCAGGCAGTTCAATCACGGTGGCACCACTTCCTAATGGTTGTCCAAGCTGCTGGGGTGTTACTTTACCGTGGGGAAGAAGCACCACAGAACGAACATCTTCTACAAGGTAGGATGCGTATAGAGCTGCGGCAGCGGATGTATCCCCGGTGGAAGCACAAATAACAAGAACGTTGGTTAGCCCCTGGGTTTTAATTAAATGACGAAGATAGCTGAATGCACTCGCCATGCCCCTATCTTTGAAAGACGCACTTGGGTTTTGCCCGTCATTTTTGAACCAGAAGGGAAGCCCAGCCCATTCCTTCAGCCGGTCGTTTGCGGAAACAATGGGAGTATGTCCTTCTCCAAGGTATATGATATGCTCCAGTGGCAAAATAGATCCCAAAAGCTCATGAAATCGGTAGATGCCTCTTAAAGCTGGTTCGGTGATCATACTTCTGTAATCAAAGATCTGGCGCCACTTTGGTCCTGGAATGTTTTTTAATCGCTTCCATTGCCTGTCTTCGATCATGAGCACTCCCCGACATTCGGGGCATACATAAAAAAGCTTTTCAACTCCGTATTCTCTACCGCAACCAAGACATCGGTAATAATATTCCCCTTCAGGCTTTGGAATTATATAGGATCTGATTTCTTCCGGAAAATTTTGAAGCTTCATATTTAGTGTCCCTCTAATGTTCTGGTTTCGCTTTCCGTTTGCCAATCCTTTGTTTCACTTATGTTTATCGCCTTCCAGTAAAAACATCAATTTTTCATGTTAAGGTGAACCTCTTTACACTAGCGATTTAGTTCGATAATTCTGGAAAGGCCAAGCGGAGCTTCCGCTTCACCTCGGCAAGCATACCAGCATTCCGTGCATTCAGTTAATGCCACATCTTTTATGTTTACTTCCTGCCAGTCTCCTAAGAATTCCTTTTCGGAGCATCTTCTTATGCGACCATCAGGACTTACGTGAAACCATTTCTTACCAGCTAGACATCCCTTTATGCCCCCATTTCGGACGTAGGGTATTATCGTTTTTAGATAAAAATCGGAATTGGTAATGTTTCGGTAGGTTCGCTTTAGCTTTAGTAGCTGTTCTACCGCTTTTTCTATGTTACGAATTTCGTCGGGATCTAATCTGTGCGCAAAGTTTTGGTTTTTGTATGGGTTGTAGGTACTGAACGAAACTTTCCATCCATGTTCATGAGCGAATCGAACAATTGTGGGCAGATCTTCCAGGTTTTCTTTCATAATGACCGTATTGAAGGCAAGATTATCAATTCCAGTTTTGGGCAATTCAGCCGCCAGGAATTTTATGTGTTCCCAGAGTCCCTTTACGCCTCTTTGCTCGTCGTGGCGTTCATCGGGGAAATCTAGAGAAATTGAAACTTGAGTAAGTCCCGCTTTCCACAGAGAAAGAGCCCGATCAGGTGTCATAAGAATGCCGTTAGAAATGCAGTTCATGTAGAGAAAACCGTTTTTTTCGACAATCTGCCGGATAACGTTTTCAAGATCCTTACGTAAGAGCGGTTCTCCTCCGGTAATGGTCACACTGAGAGGACGGAACTTAAGAACAATTGGCGAGTAATCGCTTAGTTCATTTAACTTGCGGCCTTCTTTCCAGTAATCACAAAAAGAGCATCTAGCGTTACAGCGACGTGTGACTTCAATGTGCATACTAAAAAGAGAGCGCCCAAGCTTCATGGACAGAAACTTTATGCTTCCCTCGGCAATTTCCCTTAAACCTATCTTTTTCGTTATCATGTATCCACATCCTTGGAGTTGGATTTTTCGGGAGTATTTTGGTATAAATAATTTACCCGTTGGAATCAATCGAAAACAGATTGTAGGGAGCGACTTAGATCAATGATCGATACTTATGAAATCTACGAAGAATTGGTTCCCAACCTGGGAGATGCTCCTGCGAGATCTATTGCGAGAGTTGTAGGTAAGGTCTATCGTGATCTGAGCCAGGCTGTTACAAGGGATGATTTTAACAGACTTGTTGCTGTTGTAGGAGAACTTGCAGAGGCACAGAAGCGAACTGAGCAACGGCTTGAAGAACTCGCGGAAGCACAAAAACGGACGGAGCAGCGAGTTGAAGAGCTTGCGGAAGCTCAAAAGCGAACGGAGCAGCGACTTGAAGAGTTAGCTCAGGCGCAAAAGAAAACCGAAGAAAGGTTAGATCGTCTATCTCAGCGGTTTGAAGAACTTGTGGAAGCACAAAAGAAAACAGAAGAACGATTGAATAGTCTATCTCAGCGAGTTGAAGAACTTGCGGAAGCTCAGAAGCGAACTGAACAGCGAGTTGAAGAACTTGCAGAGGCACAGAAGCGAACTGAGCAACGGCTTGAAGAACTTGCGGAAGCACAAAAGAAAACAGAAGAACGATTGAATAGTCTATCGCAGCGAGTTGAAGAACTTGCGGAAGCTCAAAAGCGAACTGAGCAACGACTTGATGTTCTTACCGAGAAAGTTGAATTCCTGCATGAACGAATTGAAGATCTTTCCGATTCTGTAGGTTATTCAATTGAGAACAGGGCTTATCAGGCT
>Ga0080004_1136475_pt1 | contig 95436 bp, 96 predicted proteins | sample WasSprMetagenome_FD_69207 | JGI IMG/M metagenome (GOLD analysis project Ga0080004, IMG submission 69207) | Sulfidic aquatic microbial communities from Washburn Spring, Yellowstone National Park, USA - WS (SPADES assembly) (version 2) | ecosystem: Environmental > Aquatic > Thermal springs > Hot...
TCCAGCCGGCGAGCGGGGCAAGGCCCTGGCTATGAACGGCATGATCGTGGCTGCCGGTCTGGCCGTTGGTCCGCCGCTGGGGGGATTCCTGGTGGGCCTGGCAGGCTGGCGGGCCATTTTCTACGTTAACCTGCCCGTCGGGATCTTCGGCGTCTACTGGGCCGGCCGCGTTCTCCGGCGCGCTCCCGGCCGCAAGCAGCAGTTCGACCCGACCGGCGCCGTGACCTTGCTCATCAGTCTCTTGGCCCTGCTGCTGGCGCTCAGCCAGGGGGCCGGCCTTGGCTGGCGCTCGTGGCCCATTTGCCTCTTGCTGGCCACCTGGATAATCTTCCTTGTCCTTTTCGTGGTGGTGGAAAGGCGGGCTAGTGAACCCATGCTGGACCTCGACCTCTTCAAGAATCGCCTTTTTGCCGCCGCCAACGCCGCAGCACTCCTGAACTTTCTGGCCCAGGCGGCGGTCCCGCTTCTTATGCCCTTTTACCTGGAGAACTTCCGCAGCCTGCCGCCTGAGAAGGCCGGTCTTCTCCTAACCGGTATGCCCTTGGCCCTGTGCGTGACCGCTCCTTTGAGCGGCTCCCTTTCCGACCGCTACGGTTCGCGGGTTCTGAGCTCAACGGGCATGGTGGTGACAGGCCTGGGCCTTTTCTTCCTGAGCGAGATCGGCCCCTCCACCCCTCTGTGGCAGGTCGTCTGGCGCCTGATGCTCGTCGGCGCCGGGGTCGGCCTGTTCCAGTCCCCCAACAGCAACGCCATTCTCGGCGCGGTACCGCCCTACCGTACGGGCGTGGCCTCGGGCATGATTGCCACCATGCGCAATCTCGGCATGGTCGCCGGCGTGGCCATGGCCGGTGCCCTTTTTGCTTCGCGCTTTGGTTCCGCCACCATAGCCGCAGTCGGCGCAGACGCCAGCCCTGCCCTGCGGGCCGCTTTCCTCGCCGGTCTAACCCTGGCCTTCCGCGCCGCCGGTGCCTTGGCGCTGGCCGGCGCAGTCGTGTCCTTGCTGCGGGGCAGCCGGCTTCCGGCTCCTTCCCTGGGCGGGCAGGCCAGTCGGTCCCTCCCCCCCCCGCAACCCGCCGGGGCGGGCCGCCACCGGTCTCCGACTGCAGAAGGGCGCGGGGCCGCAGAAAGCCAGAGCTGAACGCCGCCCGTGCTCAGGAACCCGCTTCGGGCTCCAGGGGGAGGGCGTTCACGTCCAGCCTGCCCCGCGCGTCCAGCCTGGCCTCCACCGCCAGGGACAGCTGGGCCAGGAGGGCCGTCTGGTCTCCCACGCGGAGCAAAACGTTTTCGTAGGCCTTACCGAGTTTGATGGCGTGGTTTTCGGGGACGCGGATCACGGTGCGCACGCCCAGTTCCGATCCGGCTTCCCTCACGTTGACGCGACCGCCGGCCACGATCTCCCCGCCCCGGAAAACGCCGTTGATTTCCACGCTGCCGCCCGCGTAAATATTGGTATTAAAACAGCCCTGGCCCGTTACCAGCACCTTGCCGGTGGCTTCGATGCGGCTGTTGGCCGCGTACTTTAAGATGACGTCCGTGGGTTTTTGTTCCTGACTGCGCAGGTAAGAGGCCACCGCGGCCACCTCACCCATCAGGGCGGCCAGGGCTCCCTCGTCCGGGAGGTCCGTGGCCCTGAGGCCGCCCAGGACCCTTATCTTCTGCCAGAGGAGGTCCATTTCCGGCGGCACCGGTACCTCGCTGGCGTCTGTTACGGCCTTCACCTTGCCGACGAGTACCGGAATACGGGTGAATTTGTTCTCCAGCAAAACCAGCACCAGGTGGCCGTAGCGCACGCCCTGGGCTTTGACCTGCGGGTGAACGTAGAGGAGGTGGGCCGCCTGGTAGAGCTGTTTCATCTGGGCGTGCAGTTCTTCCAAAAGGCCCGCGAGCTCCTTCCAGGCGGTTGGCGGCCCGGCCTGGATTGCGCTGCTCACCACGTTTTCCCTGATGATCAGCACGCTGCCCCCGGCGTAAATGTGGGCCCCGGACACCAGCCCCAGAATTTCCACCGTACCGCTGGCCTGCACCGTCATCCCGTCCTGGACGTTACCCAGGATCTTCACGTTGCCCTTAAACCTTATGTTGCCCGAATTCAGGTCTACGTCTCCTTCATGGACCAGAACCGGGTCCACGCGGATCACGCGCACGTCCCCGTATTCCTCAATGGCCGGCCGGCCGCTGACGGTGGCCACCACGGAATGGCCGTCCTCGCTGAGCCGGGCCCCGAAACCCGCCTTTAGGGTGAGGCGCCGCGGCTCGGGGGGTGGTACGGGTTGTCCGTCTACACCCATCCCGGGGCTGCCGGGAGCGGCGGGCTGCCTTACCGCCAGCAGGTCTCCCGACTCCACGGAAGGAATGCGGCGGAAGTCCCGGAAATCCACCCTTTCGCCGGGGTGACCCGCGGACTCTTTAAGCCACGGCACTTCCAGCCACTCGTCTCCGGGCGGCAGGGGCGCTTCGCCCTCGGCCACCACCCACCGGCCCTCACGTGGCTTCTCCACCAGCTCTTTGATAAGGGCGTGGTTGATGCCGCGCACCACCCCCTGCTCCACCAGCCGGACGAGCATCTCCTCGTAAGAGAGGGGACACTGTAGTTCCACGTCGGCCACCACCTGGAGTAGCAGGTCGGGGGTGGGCTCGGAGTCGACCAGGTGGTAACGCTCCACCCGCCGGGGTACCAGTTCCACTGTGGCACTCAGGCGGTCGGGCGCGACCTGCACCGTGACCCGGCCGGGGACCTCCCGCACCCGAGGTATAACCTCGATGCGTTCTGTGGCCCGCACCTCGGTGGGGCCCGCGATCTCCCGGTCGTTGACCAGCACCTGGACCTCCGGGGCCGGAATCAGCACCGCGGGGCGGCCCCCCGGCTCGGGGTCGCGCACGAAAACGCGGCCCTCCCGCACCCAGGCCGCGCCGTCGGCCCCGGGCGCTGGGGCCGCTTCCGGCGGGGCTCCGGCGGGCCTGGCCCCCAGCACCCTCCTGATAAGGGTCTTCAGCACCTCTTCCATCTCAATAATCCCTCTGTCAACGGTCCTCTCTATATCCACATAATAACCGAATAATAACCGAAATTCGGGACTACGTCAGCGGTCCGGCAAAAAAGTTACCCGCTACCGGAAAAACGGTGGCCGGGGCCGCGTTCCGTACCCCGGTCTTCCGGGCCGGCCGCAGTAGCCCCCGTCCCGCGGGCTGCCGGAAAAAAAGACCCCCGGCCCCGGATACCGCCGTACGCGCTCCGGGCCGGAGGCCGGGCCGGAGAAGGACTCAGGCCGGGTAGAAGGCCACCTCGCCGTCCTGGCCCACCAGGTTGAAATCCACGCCCGAGCGTCGGCTCATGCGCTCCTGCAGGAAGGGCAGGGCCACGTGGGGGAAGAGGGCCACCGAGATGACGTCCTCCTCCTTTTCCATGTACGGGGCCGCCTGCTTCCTGGCCGCCGGCAGTTCGGGTTCCAGGAGGTCCGCCGGCCGGCAGGTTATGGGTTGCTCGTCGCCGATGATCTTGCGTCTGGCCTCCTCGTTAATGGGGCCCGGCGGCTGGCCGTAGAAGCCCCGCATGTAGTCCTTCGACTCCTTGGTAGCCATCTTGTACCTCTCGCCCACCAGCACGTTGATCACGGCCTGGGTCCCCACAATCTGGCTGGAGGGCGTCACCAGGGGCGGATAGCCGAAGTCGGCCCGCACCCGGGGCAGCTCCTCCAGCACCTCGGGCAGGCGGTGCAGGGCGTTTTGCTCGCGGAGCTGCGAGATGAAGTTGGACATCATGCCGCCCGGGATCTGGTAGCGCAGCACGTTGGTGTCCACGGCCACCGAGGCCAGGTCGAACTCCCTGTACTTCTTGCGCACCTCGCGCCAGTACTCGGCGATCTCGGAGAGTAGTCCCAGGTCCAGGCCCGTGTCGTAGGGGGTGCCCTGTAAGGCCGCCACGATGGGCTCCACGGCCGGCTGGGAGGTCTGGAGGGCCATGGTGGAAATGGCGCAGTCGATGACGTCCACGCCGGCCTCCGCGGCCCGCCAGTAGGCCATGGCCGCCATACCGCTGGTGTAGTGGCAGTGCAGCTGCACGGGGATGCGCAGCTCCTGCTTCCAGCGGCTGACGATCTGGTAGGCTGGTTCCGGCGCCAGCATGCCCGCCATGTCCTTCAAACAAATGGAGTCGGCGCCCATGTCTTCCAGAATCTTACCTATACGCACGTAATATTCGACGTCGTAGACCGGTCCGATGCTGTAGCACACCGTGGCCTGCACGTGGCCCCCGCAGCGCTTGGTCACCTCGATGGCCTTCTGCATGTTGCGCACGTCGTTCAGGGCGTCGAAGATGCGCATGATGTCTATGCCGTTCTCGATGGCCTTCTCTACGAAGGCCTCCACCACGTCGTCGGCGTAGTTGCGGTAGCCCACCACGTTCTGGCCCCGCAGGAGCATCTGCAACTTGGTGCGCTTGAAGCGCTTGCGCAGCTCCCGCAGGCGTTCCCACGGGTCCTCCTTCAGAAAGCGCAGGCAGGAATCGAAGGTGGCGCCACCCCACACCTCCAGGGAGTGAAAGCCCACGGCGTCCATCTTCTCCGCAATGGGCAGCATGTCTTCGGTGCGCATGCGGGTGGCCAGCAACGACTGGTGCGCGTCCCGCAGGGTGGTATCAGTAATTTTTACCCGTCTGGTCTCCATTATGTCTCTCCCCTCCCCGGTCTAAAGGCTGAGCGCGGCCAGCAGATTGCGTACCGATGCGACCGAACGGGCAAAGCCGGCGCGCTCCTCGTCGTTCAGCTCTATCTCCAGCACCCGTTCCACGCCGCCGGCGCCTATGACGGCCGGTACGCCCACGTAGATGTCGCGCTCGCCGTACTCTCCGTCGAGGTAGGCCGCCACGGGCAGGACGCGTTTCTTATCCTTGAGGATGGCCTCCACCATCTGCACCACCGCCGCGCCGGGCGCGTAGAAGGCGCTGCCCGTCTTCAGCAGGGCCACGATTTCGCCGCCCCCCTTGCGGGTGCGCTCCACCAGGGCCGCGATGCGCTCTGCCGGCAGCAACTGGGCGACGGGAATGCCCCCCACCGTGGTGTACCGTACCAGGGGCACCATGTCGTCCCCGTGGCCCCCCAGCACGAGGGTGGTTACGTCCTCGAAGGAAACCCCCAGCTCCAGGGCCACGAAGGTGCGGAACCGGGCAGTGTCCAGCACCCCGGACATGCCCATGACGCGCTGGGGCGGGAAACCGCTCGTCTTGTAGGCCACGTAGGTCATGACGTCCAGGGGGTTGGTGACCACGATGAGGATACTGTGCGGCGAGTAGCGCACCACCTCCCGGGTGACTTCCCGGACGATCTTGAGGTTGGTCTGCAGGAGGTCATCCCGGCTCATCCCGGGTTTGCGCGCCACGCCGGCCGTGATAACCACCACGTCCGAGTTCGCCGTAAGACTGTAATCTCGCCCGCCCCTGATGAGGCAATCGAACCCTTCTATGGGTGCGGCCTCCATGAGGTCCAGGGCCTTGCCCTCGGGGACCCCCTCTATGACGTCGATGAGGACGACGTCCCCCAGTTCGTGGACCGCGGCCCAGTGGGCGCAGGTAGCCCCCACGTTGCCGGCGCCCACGACGGTAATCTTCTTTCTCGCCACCGTCTCCCCTCCCCTACTCCAACACCAGGAGCGTGTCACCGGTGTTGACACTCTGACCTTTGCTCACCAGGATCTCCTTTACGGTGCCGGCACGGTCGGCGGTGATTTCGTTGACCATTTTCATGGCCTCCAGGAGCACCAGGACATCACCCGGCCGCACCCGGCTCCCCACCTGCACCTCCACCCCGATCACCACGCCCGGCATGGGCGCGGTTACGGCCCCCGGCGGCGCCTCCACCGGCGCCGCGGCCGTCGCGGCGGGATTCACGGCCGCCGGCTGCGCCGGGGGCGCCGGGGGCGGCGGGGGCGGCGGTGCGCTCACGGGCGGCGGAGGCGATGCCGGCCGTGCCGCCCCGATCTCCTCCACCTCAACCTCGAATACCTGTCCGTCGACCTTGATCCGGAACTTCCGCATGCTTAACCTCCTTAATTATTTCCGGAAGCGCCCGAGTTCGCGCTGCTCCATAAGGCTCAGCAGGCCGGCCCTCTTCCAGGGGCTCATGCCGCCGAGGGGCCGTATCCTCCTGATCTCGAAGCCCGGTAGCAACCCGGCGGCCGCCAGGGCCGCGGTGATGGCCGCCATGACCTTAGGGTCTACGGGAGGTCTGCCTTCCACGGCCCCACCCCCGTCACACCGGCATGTTGCCGTGCTTCTTGCGCGGCCGGCCTTCCTGTTTGTCGGCGAGAAACTCCAGGCTGTTGATGATGCGCTCCCGGGTGTCCCGCGGGTCGATGACGTCGTCCACGTAACCGCGGCTGCAGGCCACGTAGGGGTTGGCGAAGCGATCCCGGTATTCCTGGGTGAGTTTGGCCCTCATGGCCTCCGGGTTTTCCGCCTCGCTGATCTCGCGCCGATAGATGATGTTCACCGCGCCCTCCGGCCCCATAACCGCGATCTCCGCCGTGGGCCAGGCCAGAACGGTGTCGGCCCGCAGGGCGCTGGCGCACATGGCCAGGTAGGCGCCGCCGTAGGCCTTGCGCAAAATGATGGTGATCTTGGGCACCGTGGCCTCGGAGTAGGCGTAGAGCATCTTGGCCCCGTGGCGGATGATGCCGCCGAATTCCTGGGCCGTCCCCGGCAGGAAGCCCGGCACGTCCATGAAGGTCACCAGGGGGATGTTGAAGCAGTCGCAGAAGCGCACGAAGCGGCTGATCTTGTCCGAAGCGTTGATGTCCAGACAGCCCGCCAGGTGATTGGGCTGATTGGCCACGATGCCCACCGGGCGGCCGGCCAGCCGCGCAAAGCCCACCACCGCGTTGCGGGCGTAGTACTGGTGCACCTCGAACAGGTCTCCCCCGTCCACCAGGAGGCGGATGATGTCCCGCACGTCGTACCCCTTGTTGGGGTCGTCCGGAATGATGTGGAGCAGTTGCTGCGGGTCGCCTGCCGGATCCTGGGGTGGGGCCAGGGGCGGCTCCTCCATGTTGTTGGAGGGCAGGAATGACAACAGGCGCCTGATCTGGTAGAAACACTCCTCCTCCGAGTGGGCCAGGAAATGGGCCACGCCGCTCACCTGATTGTGGGTGACCGCCCCGCCCAGAGCCTCCATGGTGATGTCCTCGCCGGTTGTGGCCTTGATGACCTGGGGCCCGGTGATGAACATCTGTCCAATGCCCGAAACCATGAAAACGAAGTCTGTCAAAGCCGGGGAATACACCGCCCCCCCGGCGCACGGGCCCAGGATGGCGGAAACCTGCGGGATGACCCCGGAGGCGATGGTGTTGCGGAAAAAGATCTGCCCGTAGCCGTCCAGGGCGTCCACGCCCTCCTGGATGCGCGCGCCGCCCGAATCGTTCAGACCGATGACCGGGGCGCCCACCTTCATGGCCAGGTCCATAACCTTGCAGATCTTGGCCGCGTGCACACGGCTCAGAGAACCGCCGCTGACCGTGAAATCCTGAGCGAACACGTACACCTTACGCCCGTCGATGGTACCGTAGCCCGTGACCACACCCTCACCGGGGTTGGCCAGATGCTCGATGTCCTCGTCCCCGGCAAAAAGGTCCACTTCAACGAAGCTGCCCGGGTCCAGTAGGAGGTCGAGCCGCTCCCGGGCCGTCTTCTTGCCGGACTCGTGCTGCTTGGCCACGCGCTTGGGGCCGCCCCCGGCGCGGATTTTGGCCCGCCAGCGCTCCAGCTGGGCCAGCTTCTCCTCGATGCCCGTGAACTTGACTTCCATCCTTCTACTTGAGCCCCCCCTCGTCGCGCTGACAGAGTTCCAGGAGCACCCCCAGGGTGGCCTTGGGGTGGATGAAGGCGATGCGGGCGCCGCCGGCGCCGCAGCGCGGCTCCTCGTCGATCAGCCGTACTCCCAGCCCTTTGAGGCGGGCCAGCTCGGCGGATAGGTCGTCCACGCGCAGCGCGATGTGGTGGATACCCTCGCCGCTCCTGGCCAGAAACTTGCCCACCGGGCCCTCCGGGTCCGTCGGCTCCAGGAGTTCGAGCTTGCTCTCGCCCACCGGGAGAAAGGCCACCCGGACCTTCTGCTCCTCCACCACCTCGGTGCCGGTGGCCTTCAACCCCAGGGTCTCCTCCCAGAACTTAAGGGCCGCGGCCAGGTCGCGCACCGCGATGGCGATATGATCGATTTTGCGGATCATGCCCGTTTTTCCTCCTTTTTTAGTTTGTCCCACCCTCACCGGCACCAAGCCGCTCGCGGATGAAGGCCACTATCTCGCCCGTTGGGGTACCCGGCCCGAAAATCTTGGCTATGCCGGCCTGTTCCAGAAGAGGAATGTCCTCTTCCGGGATGATGCCGCCGCCGATGACCAGGATGTCGGAGGCCCCCTTCTCCCGGAGCAGCTGCACCACGGGCGGGAACAGTTCCAGGTGGGCCCCGGAAAGGATGCTGAGCCCGATGACCTGCACGTCCTCCTGCAGGGCCGCGTTGACGATCTGCTCGGGCGTCTGGCGCAGGCCCGTATAGATTACTTCCATGCCGGCGTCCCGCAGGGCCTGGGCCACGACCTTGGCCCCGCGATCGTGGCCGTCCAGCCCCGGTTTGGCGATCAACACTCTGATGGGCCGCAAAGCCACATCCCTCCCTGCCATAGGATGGGGAATCTTGCCGCTATACCGGCCATGATAGGATAGCTCGCCGAGGCAAAATTTCCCGTCAGGCTGACGGAAAATTTTACCAACCCACTGACCACGGTAATTGAGACAGCTTGCCAAGGCAAAATTCCCCGTCAGAACATCGTGGGTTGCCGGTACTCGCCGAAGACCTCCCGCAAAACACCGCACATCTCGCCCAGGGTGGCGTAGGCCCGGACGGCCTCGAGGAAGTAGGGCATCAGATTTTCGGTGCCCCGGGCCGCTTCCCGCAGCCGCGCGAGGGCCGTGGCCACCTTCTCGTTGTCACGCTCGGACCTGAGCCGGCGCAGCCGGGCCACCTGCCGCTCGCCCACCGCCGGGTCCACCCGCAACAGCTGCCAGGAGGGCCTCTCTTCTTGCGCCGTTTGGAATTTGTTCACCCCTATGACCACACGCCGGCCGCTTTCCACCTCCTGCTGGTACCGGTAGGCGGAGGCGTGGATCTCGCGCTGCATGAATTCTAGAGCCGCCGGGGTTTTGGCCCCGCCCAGAGCGTCGATCTTGGCGATGTATTCGCGGGCCTTTTCTTCTATGCTGTTGGTGAGGCTCTCCACGAAGTACGACCCGGCCAGCGGGTCCACCGTGTCCGTGACCCCGGTCTCGTAGGCGATGATCTGCTGGGTGCGCAGGGCGATGGTCACGGCCTTCTCGCTCGGCAGGGCCAGGGCCTCGTCCATGGAGTTGGTGTGGAGGGACTGGGTGCCCCCCAGGACCGCGGACAGGGCCTCGAAGGCCGTCCTGATGATGTTGTTTTCCGGCTGCTGGGCCGTGAGCGAACAGCCGGCGGTCTGGGTGTGGAAGCGCAGCATGCACGAGCGCGGGTTTTTCGCTCCGAAGCGCTCCTTCATGATGCGGGCCCACAGCCGGCGCGCGGCGCGGAACTTGGCGACTTCCTCCAGGAAGTTCTGGTGGGCGTTGAAGAAGAACGACAGCCGCGGCCCGAACTCGTCCACGTTGAGACCGGCCTCCACGGCCGCCTGCACGTAGGCGATGCCGTTGGCCAGGGTGAAGGCAATTTCCTGCACGGCAGTGGCCCCGGCCTCCCTGATGTGGTAGCCGCTGATGCTGATGGTGTTCCACTTGGGTATGTGGCGCGAGCAGTAGGCGAAGATGTCGGTGATCAGGCGCATGGACGGATCCGGCGGGAAGATGTAGGTCCCGCGGGCCACGTACTCCTTGAGGATGTCGTTCTGGATCGTCCCCTCCAGCTGTTCCTGGGGCACACCCTGCTTTTCGGCCACCACCACGTACATGGCCAGGAGTATGGCCGCCGGCGCGTTGATGGTCATGGAAGTGCTCACCCTGTCGAGGGGAATGCCGGCCAGCAGTTCCTCCATGTCCCAAAGCGAGTCTATGGCCACGCCCACCTTACCCACTTCTCCCCGGGCCATGGGGTGGTCCGAATCGTAGCCGATCTGGGTAGGCAGGTCGAAGGCCACCGACAGCCCGGTCTGGCCCTGCTCCAAGAGATAGCGGAACCGGCGGTTGGTCTCCTCGGCCGAGCCGTATCCGGCGTACTGCCGCATGGTCCAGAAGCGCCCCCGGTACATGGTGGCCTGCACCCCGCGCGTAAACGGGTATTCTCCGGGCAAGCCGAGGTCGCGCAGGTAGTCAAAACCTTCGAGGTCGAGGGGCGTGTAGGTCCGGTTTACGGGAATGCCCTCGTCGGTGGTGAACTCGGGTTTGCGCTCGGGAAAGCGCTGCAGGGCCTTCTGCACGCTCTGCTCCCAGGCCTCCAGGGCCGCCCTGAGGTCCTCGTATCCGGCCACTCGAGATCCCTCCCTTCAAGATGTCAGGGCCTGGCGTATGAGTTCCGGCACTTCGCCGGGGAATTCCGCCACGCGGGCCCCGGCCCCGCGCAGGGCCTCCACCTTCCCGGCGAAGGTGCCGCGGCCGCGCTCGATGATGGCCCCCGCGTGCCCCATGCGCTTGCCGGGGGGCGCGCTCCTGCCGGCGATGTAGGCCACCACCGGTTTTGTCATGCTGGAGATGAACCGCGCCGCTTCCTCCTCCGCATTCCCGCCGATTTCACCGATAAGCACCACCGCCTCAGTTGCGGGGTCGGCTTCGAAGAGCCGCAGCACGTCCACGAAGGACAGTCCCACCACCCGGTCTCCGCCCAGGCCCACGATGGTGGACTGCCCCAGTCCCGCGGCGGTGAGGTTGGCCACGATTTCGTAGCTGAGGGTGCCGCTGCGCGAAACCACCCCTACGGGCCCCGGCGTGACGAACTGGTGGGGCATGATGCTGATCTTGCACTTCCCGGCCGAGACGATGCCGAAGGTGTTGGGGCCGATCACGGTGGCGCCGCGGCGCGACGCAAAGGCCGCGATGGCCATCTCGTCGTGCACGGGGATGTGTTCCGTGATGATGACCACGACCTTCAACCCCGCGTCCAGCGCCTCGAAGGCCGCGTCTTTGGCCAGGGCCGCGGGCACGAAGAGCACCGTGGCCTCGGCCTCGTGGTTCTCCAGAACCTCCATTACGGTGTTGTACACCGGAACCCCTTCGACCCGTTGCCCGCCCTTGCCGGGAGTGACCCCGGCCACGATTTTCGTGCCGTAGTTAAGCATCTGCCGGGTGTGGAAGGCTCCCTGGTACCCCGTGATGCCCTGCACGATCACTCTGGTATTCTCGTCGACGATGATTGCCATCCTCTATCCTTCCCCTCCCGCGAGTTCCACGGCTTTGCGGGCCGCCTCTTCCATGTTGCGGAAGGCCTCGATGCCTGCCGCGCGCAAGATGGCGAGCGCCTGCTCTTCGTTGGTCCCCACCAGCCGGATGACCACCGGCACGGGGATTTCCCGGCTTTCCTTGACGCGCACGAAGGCCCGGGCCACGTCGTCGCAGCGCGTGATGCCCCCGAAAATGTTGATGAAGATGGCCCGCGGCCCGGTGGCCAGCAGCAGCTCTAAGGCCTGGGCGGTGGCCTCCTCTCCGGTTCCGCCGCCGGCGTCCAGGAAGTTGGCGGGCCGGCCGCCGTAAGCCTGGATGAGGTCCAGGGTGGCCATGGTCATGCCCGCGCCGTTGGCCATGACCGAGATGTTGCCGTCGAGTTCCACATAGGAGAGGCCCAGCTCGTGGGCGCGCCGCTCCACGGCGGTGCGCTCTTCCACGTAGGGCAGGTCCTTCTGCCGGAAGAGGGCCTCGTCGTCCACCGTCACCTTGGCGTCGGCCGCCAGTACCTCCTCCCCGCAGACCACCAGGGGGTTGATTTCCACCAGCTCGGCGTCCTTCTCGCAGAAGATGCGGTACATGGCCGGGATGATCCGCTGCACCTCCCGGGCCACGTTACCGCTCAGCCCGAGGCGGCGGGTGACCTCCCGGGCCACGTAGGGCAGCACCCCGACGCTGGGGTCCACGTGGTAGCGCACCAGCCTGTCTTCGGGCACCTCTTCGATGTCCACGCCGCCGTGGGCCGAGGCCAGCAGGATCGGGCGCCGGGCTCCGCCGTCCACGGCCACGGAAAGGTACAGCTCGCGGTCAATCCGCAGCTTTTCCTCGATCAGAACCCGTTCCACGCGGCACCCCTTGATTTCGCGGCCCAGCATCTCCGCCGCCGCGGTGCCCGCCTCTGCCGCGCTATCGGCGAATCTTACGGCCCCGGCCTTACCGCGCCCCCCGACCAGGACCTGGGCCTTCAGCACCACGGGAGGGCCCAGTTCTGCCGCCGCGGCCGCCGCCTCCTCGGCAGACGCTACCACGCGTCCCCGCGGCACCCTGATGCCGTATTTCGCGAAGAGCTCCTTACCCATATATTCAAAGAGCTTCACACTTTTCTCCTCCCCGCCGGTACCGCTCGCGGCCGATGAGGTAAAGGTCGCGGCCGTGAGCGTCTACAGCCACGATGACCGGAAAGTCCTCTATTTCGAGCCGGTGAATGGCCTCGGTCCCCAGCTCCGGGAAGGCCACTACTTCTGCCTTCTTGATGCGCTGGGCCAGCAGGGCCCCGGCACCCCCCACGGCCACGAAGTAGACCGCGCCGTGCTCCCGCATGGCGGCGATGACCTCCGGGCCGCGCATGCCCTTGCCGATCATGCCCCGCAGCCCGCATCGGGCGATGAGCAGGGGTGTGTAGCGGTCCATGCGCCCGCTGGTCGTCGGCCCGGCGGACCCGATGGCCCGGCCGGGCGGGGCGGGGCACGGTCCCACGTAGTAGATGACCTGGTCCCGGAGGTTCACGGGGAGTTGCTTCCCTTCGGCCAGCAGCTCGGCCATGCGCCGGTGGGCCGCGTCGCGGCCCGTGTACACGGTTCCGCTCAGCAGGACCCGCTGCCCGGCCTCGAGCTGCCGGACCTGCCCTTCGGTCAGGGGCGTGGTGAGCCTCAGCACGTTCCCCACCTCCTCACAGCACCCGGCCCGCGTGGCGGGCGGCGTGGCACTGCAGGTTCACGGCCACCGGAAGCGAGGCAATGTGACAGGGTGCCGCCTCCACGTGCACCGCGAGGGCCGTGGTCCTGCCGCCCAGCCCCTGGGGCCCGATGCCCAGGTCGTTGATCCGGGAGAGCAGGCGGGCCTCCAGCTCCGCAAGGTGGGGGTGGGGGTTGGGTTGACCCACCGGCCGCAACAGTGCCCGCTTGGCCAGCCAGGCGGCCTTTTCCATGGTGCCCCCCAGGCCGACCCCCACGACCAGCGGCGGGCAGGGGTTGGCACCGGCCCGGTCCACGGTCTCGACCACGAAGCGGCAGATGCCCTCTGTGCCATCCGCGGGGGTCAGCATGCGCACCGCGCTCATGTTCTCGCTGCCCGCCCCTTTGGGCGCCACGTCCAGGCGCACGTGCGCACCCGGGACCAGCCGCACGTGGATTACCGCCGGCGTGTTGTCCTGCGTGTTGCGGCGCCGGAGGGGGTCATCCACCACCGAGGCCCGGAGGTAGCCCTCCCGGTAGGCTTCTCTGATCCCCTCGTTGACGGCCTCCTCCAGGCTGCCCCCCACCAGGCGCACGTCCTGTCCCCATTCCACGAAGACCACGGCCACGCCCGTGTCCTGGCAGATGGGGAGGCGCTGCTCCCGCGCCAGGCGGGCGTTCTCCAGAATGGTGGCCAGTATCTCCCGCCCCAGTTCCGATTCTTCCCCCTCCATGGCGGCCCTGACGGCCGCGACGACGTCCCCGGGCAACTCGCGTACCGCCGCCAGGTAGAGTTCGGCCACGGCCCGCGTTATTTCCCGTACTTCCAGCTCGCGCAACGCTTCCCACTCCCTTCCTCGGTGGGGACTCCGGCTAGACGATCCGGCCCCGGTAGTCGGGCAGCAGAATGGGGGCCGTCCTCTGGCCGAGCAACCCTTCCCTGGCCAGTTCCTCGTGGAAGCGCCTCACGTGGTCCAGGGTGAGGCGGCCGAGCTGTACGGTTTTGGCCCTGGCGGCCGCGTTGGTGCCCGCCCGCCTGCCGAACACGATGATGTCCAGGAGGGAATTGCCCATCAGGCGGTTGCGGCCGTGCACCCCGCCGGAGGCCTCGCCGGCCACGTAGAGGTTGGGCACCCCGGTTTCGGCACGCTCGTTGATCAGGATGCCGCCGTTCTGGTAATGGAGGGTCGGGTAGACCAGGATGGGGTGTTGCGTCATGTCGATGTTGAAGCGCCGGTACTGGCGCACCATGGCCGGCAGTTCCCGCTCGATGGTCCCCTTACCGTGAATAATGTCGATCATGGGCGAATCCAGCCACACGCCCTGCCGGCCGCTGGGGGTGGTGATGCCCTTCCCGCGCTCCTTGCATTCCCTGATGATGGCCGACGACACCGCGTCCCTGGTCTCCAGGGGGTACACGAACTGTTCGCCTGCGGCGTTGACCAGTTGCGCTCCCAGGCCTCGGACCTTTTCGGTGACCAGCTGGCCCAGGATCTGCTCGGGGAAGGCCACCCCCGTGGGGTGGAACTGCGTGGCCTCCAGGAAGATCAGTTTGGCGCCGGCGCGGTAGGCCATCACCAGGCCGTCGGCTGTGGCGCCGTAATGGTTGGTGGTGGGAAAGCCGCCGATGTGGAGGCGGCCGCATCCGCCGGTAGCAATGATCACGGTCCTGGCGCGCACCACCAGGTACTGTTGGGTCTCGAGATTGAACAGCACGGCGCCGGCGCACTGGCCGTGCTCGTCGGTCAGCAGTTCCACGGCCGGGGAGAACTCCAGCACCGGGATCCCCCTGTTGCGCGCCTCGTCACGAAGCGTGCGCATGATCTCGGCACCGGTGTAGTCGTGGGCGAAGTGCATGCGCTTGCGGGAAGTTCCCCCGCCGTGAATGGTGTTCATGGTGCCGTCGGGAAACTTGCTGAACATGCAACCCAGGCTCTCCAGCCACTGGATGCACAACGGAGCGTCCAGCACCAGGGCGGCCACGAGCTCGGGTATGTTCGAGAAACCCCCGCCTCCCATGACGTCCAGATAGTGAATGGCCGGCGAGTCGTTCTCCTTGTCGGCCGCCTGGATGCCGCCCTGGGCCATCATGGTGTTGGCGTCGCCGTGGCGCAGCTTGGTGGCCAGCAGCACGCTGGCGCCCGCCTCCTGGGCCATCAGGGCCGCCGAAGTGCCCGCCCCCCCGCCGCCGATGACCAGCACGTCCACGTCGTAATCGACGCGGTCGAGGGGAAACGTGTCGGGGTCCAGCACACTGCGGCTCTCCAGAAGGTCGACGTGTTCGTGCGGCATTTTGTCCCCTTTGTTGGGGCCGACCCTCACGGGCCGCTGGGCGTCCGGCATGTGGTCGGGGTGAAAGGAACGCAGGAGCCGGTCCTTTTCCTCCGGCGTCAGGCGCGGGAAGCTCTCCTTAAGGCGCCGGGGCCTGGTCTGCTCTACGATTTTGATGGACTCCAGCATTTCCGGAGTGTACATGGTTTCTCTCACCTTTCCTGGTAACGGCTCGGTTGTACCGCTCTGGCAACCGCCGACGCGGTGGCTCAGGGCTCGATGTCGCGCGCGTCGTACAGCTTTTGCAGCTCAAGCCTGTCCATCTTCATCAGGCGCTCTATTTCGGCGTCGAACTTTCCGGCCTTGATCTCCTCCACCCTCCTGGCCAGGTGCTCGGCGCGCGGGGCCACGTGCCGCCCGTAAAGCCGGCGCGCGAGCAGCGCCACGTTGTACTGCACGATTTCCGCCGGGCAGCGCGAGGCGCACAGGCCGCACATGAGGCAGTCAAAGGACATGTGGGCCGCTTTGGCGATGTCTCCGCGCTGGGCCGCGGCCATGTAGTCCATAACCTGCAGTTCCTGGGGGCAAATCCTGGTGCAGGAGTTGCAGCCCAGACAGCGGGTCATCTCGGGATAGTGCCGTAAGAGGGTGGCCAGGGTGGGCGTCAGCTCCTCCAGGTTGTAGGTGGCCTTGTTGGCGGGGTAAAAGGGTATCTGGGTGAGGTGCATCCCGTCCTCCACCACGGTCTGGCAGGCCAGTCCCACCTTGAGGCGAAAGTCCCCGGGCTTCCGGTAGACCGTGCCGCAGGCACCGCAAAAGCCGCCCCGGCACCCGCAGCCCCGGATAAACCGGTACCCGGCGTATTCCATGGCCTTCATGATGGTTACGCCGTAGGGAACACGGTACTGCTTGCCCATGATATATATGCTTACCATTTCCTTTTCTTCGGCCATACCCCTTCCTCCTTGCCTGGTTACCCCAGCAACAGCGGCCGGGGGTCGACGTAGTGGGACTCGAAACCGAGCCCTTCGGCGGGCAATTCCAGGGCCGTGCCCAGCAACTGGGTGAAGTAGAGTACCGGCAGGGCAGGAAGAACGGTACCCTCACCCCTGCCCTGAAGCCAGTCGAGGTTGAACTGGCACAGGGGGCAGCTGGTGATGAGGACCTGTGCGCCGTGGGCCGCAGCAGCGGCCAGAATCTCCCGTCCCCTGCTTGCGACCACGTCGTAGGCGTTTAGGACCTGGTACGAACCGCAGCACGCGGTCTTATACGGGAAATGCACCGGTTCCGCACCCAGGGCCGCCGCTAATTCTTCCATAATGGTGGGATTTTCGGGATCGTCGAAGTCCATCTCGGCCGCCGGTCGCACCAACAGGCACCCGTAGTAGCAGGCCACTTTAAGGCCCTTGAGCCGGCCGCGGACCCTGGCCCTCAGGGCCTCGAAGCCCACGTCATGCTTGAGGATTTCCAGGGGGTGCACCGGTACGGTTTCGCCGCCGTAGCCCTGCTCCAGGTAGTCGTTCAGCTTTCTCCTGGCCTCGGCATTATTCTTGATGCTGTGGTTGACCCTCTTCAGCACGTGGTAGCAGAAGGAGCACACCGTAACCAGCCGGCCGTTGTGTTGCGCCGCACTGGCCAGGATGCGCGCCGCCGCCACCATGCCGATGTAGTTGTCCTGGGCCAGCGGGAAGGCGGTACCGCAGCAGGTCCAGTTGGGCAGTTCCTCCAGCTCTATGCCCAGCGCGGCCAGTACGGCCCGCGTGGAATGGTCCAGGCCCCTGGCCCTGGTGTAAAGGGTGCACCCCGGGAAGTAGGGAAGCTTCACCTTATCCCCCCTTTAGGCGCTGAGTTTGCGAAAGGCGCATGTGACGGCCATCTGCGGGACTTCGGTGAGCAGGGCCGCAGGGATGCGCTCCGGTGAGAGGACCTCATGGCCTTTGCGCAGGTTGATAGCACGCAGCGCTTCCATCAGCCGGGCGATGTCAATACCCCGCGGACACCGTGCCGTACAGGCCAGACAGCTGCTGCATACCCAGATGGAACGACAAGCAAGCGCTTCCCGCCTTCCCAGCTGCACCATACGTACCACCTGCCTGGGCAGCAGATCCATAACCCCGATGCCGGTACAACTGGCACTGCAGGTCCCGCACTGCATGCACAAAAAGGGATTCTGACCGCTAATTTCGCTAATTTTCTCACATAACTCTCCGGAAGGGCCAACCGAAACCACGGGGATCAGGCTCCTTTGCATCGGAAGTTCCATGGCCGGGGGAGTCAGGTCGCGCCGACCGGGGTTAACAAAGGCCCCTCATACGTCAACCTCTCCCCCCTTTCGGTTTACATTTACATAAAAAACCGGCCAGCGTTGATACTAGCCGGGCCATTACCACCTAAACACAACGGAGGAAGGCACCTCCATCGCCAGCCGGTAACGCGGCTCCCCGTTCTTCAGGTCCGCCGTGCCGCTTCCGCCTTTTCGCACCACAACCAGGCTTCGGTCGGCCCTCCGAACCGGGTAGCAGCTGCTGCTTTTCAGTTATTCCGCTTGTTGTTCGGCGACCGTACCCTCTTTGGCACGATAGGAGCGGTATTTCTCGCAAATAATCTTCAGGGCCGTTATAATTGCCTTCTGGGCACTACCCTGGTACCGGCGTTCGATTTCGCCTATCAGTGCCGTCAGGCCGGTGTCGATGTTGCACCCCACCACCAGGCGGCGGAAAAAGCGGCGCCCCAGCCGGGTGGCCAGGGTGCATTCGGCATCGACAATGGTACCAGTCCTGACGTCTATTTCCATGCCCACGCCCACGACCTCGAAGAGTTCGCTGGCCGTAATGCCTTTGGGTAGCTTGGCGTAGCCGGTAAAAAAAACCACGTCCCGCCCGGTACCATCGCCCATCGGCTCCCCCCACCCTTTTCTGAATTATAACACCTTCCCGTTCTCCGTGTAAAGCCACCCGGCAAATTTTCCGGTTTGCAGTGCCACCGTATGTTCCAGGATCAGGCGGTACACCGCCCGGACCAGGTCGGGGGATACGCCCGCCTCCTGTGCCAGCCGTTCCGTGCGGGCGAGTACTTCCCTTTCGCGGGCCGCATCGCGGGGATGGCGGGGGTCCGGTTTGTACTTCGCGGTGGCCGCGGCCAGGGCGCAGCGCCGCGCCAGCAGGTCCACGATTTCACCGTCGATAACGTCTATCAGTGCCCGCAGCGCGGCCAGACCCGTTTCCCGAACCGACGGCGCGGGCCCTCCTCTGGCGGCGGGATAGGAGCCCAGGACCTTCAACCAGGTGGTCAGGCCCTCGAGGGCCTCCAGGGCCTCCCGGGCGGGCGGTGAGAGGCGGTGAGCCTGGAAGTCGATGAAGAACAGGTAGTCTCCCAGCTTCTTCTTGGCCGGACGGGACTCGATGCGCGTGAGATTGATGCCGCGCAGGGCGAACTCGCGCAGAATGCGGTACAGGGCCCCGGGACGGTCCGCCAGGCCCAGCGCCAGGGAGGTCTTCCAGGCCGCCGCACCGCGCGGGATCCTCTCAGTGCGGCCCACGCACAGAAAGCGCGTGGCGTTGTTCTTGTGGTCCTGGATGTTGAGCGCCAGCGGTACCAGACCGTTGGCGGCGCACGTGCGCACCGAGGCGATGGCGGCCCAGGGCTCTCCTCGGGCCCTGCTCACCAGGTCGGCCGCCTCGGCGGTGCTCGCGGTTTCCCTTACGGTTACCCCCGGAAACCTCCGGTCCAGATAGTTGCGGCACTGGGCCAGGGCTTGGGGGTGGGAAAAAATAGTAGTTACGGCCTCGGCCTGCACGCCCGGCCGGGCCAGCAGGTCGTGCCGCACCCGCACCGTGACCTCTCCCCGGATCTTGAGGTCGAAGTCGTGCACCAGGAGGTCCAGGGCGGGGCCCACCGCACCCTCGGCAGAATTCTCCACCGGCACCACGGCCTCGGAAATGGCCCCTGCCGCCACCGCCTCCAGTAACCGGCGCAACGAGGGGTAGGGAATTAATTCTGCCCGGGGGGCATACTTGCGGGCGGCCAGTTCCGAAAAGGTACCCCAGGGCCCCAAAAAGCCTATGGCCTTACGCGATGGCACCCAGATCCCCCCTTAAAACCTCGCGGCCCAGGGCCGCCGCGATGTGGTGCAGTTCCCGGACCAGGCGGCAGAAGTCCCCCGGGGTCAGGGCCTGGGGTCCGTCACACAGGGCGCGCTCGGGCTGGTGGTGCACTTCGATGAGCAGGCCGTCCGCCCCGGCGGCCACGGCGGCCCGCGCCAGGGGCGCCACCAGCTGGCGCCGGCCGGCGGCGTGGCTCGGGTCCACGATCACGGGCAGGTGGCTGAGTTCCCGCACCAGGGGCACGGCACTGACGTCGAGGGTATAGCGGGTGGCCGGTTCAAAAGTGCGGATGCCGCGCTCGCAGAGCACCACCTGCCGGTTCCCTTCCGCCATGATGTACTCCGCGGCCCAGAGCCACTCGTCCACCGTGGCCGCCAGGCCCCGTTTCAAAAGTACGGGCTTGCCGGCCCGCCCCACGGCCCGCAGCAGGACGAAGTTCTGCATGTTGCGCGCCCCAACCTGTACCATGTCGACGTACGTCAGGGCCTCCTCAAGGCTGCGCTCGTCCACGACCTCGCTCACCGTGGGCAGGCCCACCGCCCGACCCACCTCGGCCAGGAGCCGCAATCCCTCCCTGCCCAGGCCCTGAAAGCTATAGGGCGAGGTGCGCGGCTTGTAGGCCCCGCCCCGCAGGATGGTGGCCCCGGCGGCCTTGACCGTGCGAGCCACGGCCAGAAGCCCCTCGTAGTCCTCCACGGCGCAGGGCCCCGCGATCACGGCCACGCTCCGTCCCCCGATCACCGCGTCGCCGACCCGTGCCGTGCTGCGCAACTCGCTGCGGCCCCGCGCCAGGGGCAGGCCCTCTGGCCGGCAGGGCGCGGAAGTTAACGTTCCCGCTCCCATGTAACCTCTCCCTCCAAAATGTAAACCGCGCCTTCGTGTCGGGACGAAGGCGCGGTGCTTCGCGGTACCACCCCACTTGCCGGTGTAAGGCCGGCCCCTTTTATGGGGTACGGGATCACGGCCAAAAATTAAGCGGGCCCTCATCCCTAGGGACGAAAAGCCCGCGCTTTCCGCGTTACCACCCTAATTGGCCCGGCCCAGGGCCCGCTCTGCCAGAGTACGGGAACACGGCCGTGTTCCGATACCCCCTCCCCGGTAACGCGGGAAGCCTGCGGCCAGGCCTACTTACCCGGGAACCCGGGTTTCAGCCGGCATCTCCGGGGCGAACTTCAACCGGTCGGTACCTGGCCGCGCTTTCAGTCCACGACGCAACCTCCCTGGAGGCCCGTGCCGGCCTACTTCTCCCCTTCACGGACATTGGCCCTTATTGTATTCGCACCATAGTATACCACGCCGCATCCCGAAAAACAATACCCTTTTTCAATAATGGTCCTCGAGCTCGGCCCGCAGCCTGGAGATGACCAGACGGTCCGTCTCGAAGGCCAGGGGTGGAAGGTCGTCCAGGGGAAAGTAGCCCACGGCATCCAGGTCGTCGCCGGGCTGCAGCCGGCCGCCGATGACCTCGGCACGGAACCAGATGCCCACGCTGTGCTTTTCCGGGTTATGAAAGTTGGAATGCACGGCATAGACTCCCGTTACCGCGATCTCCAACCCCGTTTCCTCGCGGAACTCGCGCACCACGGCCGCGCAGACGTCCTCGTCGTACTCCACGTAGCCGCACGGGATGCACCACCGGCCGCGGTAGGTGGTGGTACGGCGGCCGAGGAGCAACCTTTTCTCGCGGTCCAGCACGATGGCCGCCACCCCCACGGCGGGGTTCTCGTAAAAGATATACCCGCACCCGAGGCAGGTGAGGCGCGGCCGACCGTCCTGGGGGCGGTACTCCAGCCGCGCGCCGCACTTGGGACAGAAAAAGAAACGCTGGCCCATGGCTTCACCCGGGGTCCACGACCCCGGCCGTCAGATCCCTCAGCCCATGCCGCTGGCGTCGCCGACCTGCACCAGTTCGCCGCCCTTCACGATTACGGGTACCCGGTCGGCGCCAAACTTCTTCTTAATCAGGTCCCGGGCCTCCGGATTTTCACTCACGTTCACCTCTCGGAAGGGGATGCCCTTGGCCCGGTACTCCTCCATGGTCTTGCGGCAGTACGGGCAACCCGTCTTCGTGTAAATGACGATCTCGCCCATGGGGATCCCTCCCTAAATATTTTCTTCCCCGTCCTCATCCGCGTCACCCGGATCGACCCCGCCGTCCCGGCCGCCCGCCCCGAAGCGGGCCAGCCCTTCGGCGTAGGCGCGCAACCGGCGGTCCACCCGCCCGAAGGCGGTGTCTTCCGGGTAGGTGCCGTCCGGACCGCGCTCCCCGGCCGGCACCCCGGTCAGCAGGGTGATGCCTTCCTCTACCGTGCGGATGGCGTAAATGTGGAAGACTCCTTTTTCCACCGCCTCCAGCACCTCGTCCTTGAGCATGAGGTTGTCGACGTTCTGGGCCGGTATGATGACTCCCTGGTCGCCCGTGAGACCGCGGGCCTTGCAGAGGGCAAAGAACCCTTCGATCTTTTCGGTGACGCCGCCGATGGGCTGGATCTCCCCGTGCTGGTTGACGGACCCGGTCACGGCCAGGCTCTGCTTCACCGGCAGGTCGGCAAGGCTGGAGAGCAAAGCGAAGAGTTCGGCACTGGAGGCGCTGTCTCCTTCCACCCCTTCGTAAAGCTGCTCGAAGGTAATGCGGGCCGAAAGGCACAGGGGCTTGTCCTGGGCGAACTTGCCGCCCAGATACCCGGCCAGGGTGAGTACGCCCTTGCTGTGGATGTTGCCGCTCAGCTTGGTCTCCCGCTCGATGTTGACCACGCCCTCTTCGCCCATGAAGGTGCGCGCCGTAATGCGCGAGGGTCTACCGAAAACGTAATCGCCCACGTCCAGCACCGAAAGGCCGTTGACCTGGCCCACGGCCTCCCCGGAGGTGTCCACCAGGATCTTGCCGTGGAGCATGAGTTCCTGGATCTTTTCCTCCAGGCGGTTGGAGCGGTAGACGCGCTCCTCGATGGCCCGTTTGACGTGTCTCGCGGTGACGAGGGGGGCGTTTTCGGCGTCGGCCCAGGCCGCGGCCTCGTACACTATTTCCACCACTTCGTTGAAACGGGTGGAGAGCTTGTGCTGGTTGCCCGCCAGCCGGGATCCGTATTCCACCAGCTCGGCCAGACCGCTGCGGTCGAAATGCCGCAACCCCTCCCGCCGGCAGACCGCGCCCACGAAGGCCACGTAGTGGCGCAGGTTCTCCGGGGTGCGGGGCATTTCGGTATCGAAGTCCACCTTCACCTTGAAAAATTTGGCGAAGTCCTCGTCGAAGTAATAAAGCAGGTGGTAGAGCCAGGGATTACCTATGAGGATCACCTTGACGTCCAGGGGAATGGGCTCCGGACGCAGGCTTACGGTGGGCACGATGCGGTACTGCTCGCCGATGTTTTCCACCAGGGCCCGGCGGTTTTTCATGGCCCGCTTCAGGGTGTCCCACACGATTGGGTCCACCACCACGTCGCTCGCCTGGAGGATGAGGTAGCCGCCGTTGGCCCGGTGCAGGGCCCCCGGTTTGATCATGGTGAAATCCGTCCCGAAGGTGCCCATGTGACTCCGGTATTCTATTTTGCCGAAAAGATTGTAGTAGTGGGGGCTGGGCTCCACCACCACCGGCGCCCCCGTGGCGCCCGCGTTGTTTACGAACAGGTTCACCCGGTAGCGTAAGTAAGGATCGCGCGTCTCCCAGGGTATCGGAAAGGGGGGTTGGGTGGCCTTCTCCTCCGTGCCCTTAAAGTCGTCCAGGTGGGTGGTCACGTCCTCCAGAACCTGGTCCAGGTACTCCACAAGGCGGGGGTAGGCCCGGTACTTTTCCTTGAGCCGTTCTACCAGGGGCCCGGCGGCAAAAAGGACGATCTGCTTTTCCAGTTCCCGCACCCTTTCCCGGGCCGCCTTCTCCAGAACCCGACCGGTCTGGAACGTCTCCTCCAAACGCTGGTGCAGGTGACGGCCCCTTTCCTCCAGCCACCGCCGCTCCTCGGGCGGCAGGGCCTCGAACTCCTCGGGCGACATGGGCTTGCCCTCTTTGAGGGGCACGAACAGGAACCCGCTCGGCGCCTGCTTCATGACGAAGTTGCTCTGGGCCGCCTCTTCCCTGAGCCGCTGCAGGGCGTCGTCCATCTGGCGCTGGAACTCCTGGACGATGGCGGCCTTGTCCCGTTCGTACTGCCCCTCTTCGAAGGCCTTGGGAATGGCGGTGCGCAGGTCCGCCACCAGTTCTTCCATATCCTTCTGAAGGGCCTGGCCCGCGCCGGCCGGCAGGGCCACGGCCAGGGGCCGGTCCGGATCCGCGAAGTTGTAGAGGTAGCACCAGTCCTGAGGTGGTTTCTCACGGGCCGCGTACTGGCTCACTACGGCCTGGGTGTAGGTACTCTTGCCCGTGCCGGGCGGCCCCGCCACGTAGATGTTGTATCCCGGCGCCTTCATGGTCAGCCCGAACTCCATGGCCCGCACGGCCCGCTCCTGACCGATGAAGTCCGTCAGCGGCGGCACGTCGGCGCTCGTGAGGCAAAAGTCCAACTCCTCCGGCCGGCACCGCCGCCTCAGTTTCTCGACTCCCACCCTCAACGACGACGTCACCCTTACTCCTCCTCACCAGTACCCTTATGGCTTGCGCCCGGGGGCCTGCAGAAGTCCTCCCCCAGGCAGGCCCGGCACCCTTCGCGGTCAAAGATGAACTCCGCGAAGGCCGCGGCCGCGAATCCCGCGTCGCCGGTGCGCCGGCGCACTACGTATAGGTGGCGCACCGGGTCGAACCCGGTCACGCCAACCTCTCCCAGCTTCCCCAGGGCGAGCAACTCCCGGACGGCCCAGCGGGACACCACGCTAATGCCCAGTCCGCCCTGTACCGCGGTCACTACCGCCCGCGTGCTGCCCACCTCCATTACCACCCGCAGATCCTCGACGCCGAGGCCGTGGGCCCGGAGTTTGGCTTCCAGGCTCTGCCTGGTACCGGACCCTGGCTCCCGCAGTACGAAGGGCTGCTCCCGTAGGGCCGCGGGTGGAACCTCCCCGGCGCCGGCCCAGGGATGGCCCGGCGGCACTATGACCACCAGCTCGTCCGGCAGCCAGACCTGGCATTCAAGGTCCTCTTCCCGCAGGGCCACGCCCACGATGCCCAGGTCCACCACCCGCTCCCTCACCCAGCGCCCCACTTCGCCGCTCCCGCCGATCTTGAGGTGGACCTCCACCCCGGGGTAACGGCGGTGAAAGGCACCCAGCAACAGGGGCACGACATATTCGCCCGGGATGGTGCTGGCCCCCACCTCAAGGCGGCCGGTTTGCAGGCCCCGAAGCTCTTCCAGCCGTTCCCTGATCCGGTGATAGTGCCGCACCATCTCACGGGCCTCGGGGTAAAGCAGCCGCCCGGCCTCGGTGAGCTCCACCTTGCGGTCCGACCGCCGGAAAAGGGGCACCCTCAAATCCTCCTCCAGGGCCCGGATCTGAAAGCTCACGGCAGGCTGGCTCAGATACAGCTTCCGTGCGGCCTTGGTGAAGCTCTGCAGTTCCGCCACCCACAGGAAGGCCTCCAGTTGCTTCAGGTTCATCTCCCTCACCGCCCGGCCGGAGATTGTTGCGCGGCCAGTACCGCGCGGGCGGCCGCCAGCACGCCCAGCCGTACGTACTCTTTGGACAGCCCGCCCTGTACGTAGACGACGTAGGGCTCCCTGAAGGGCGCATCCGCGGTGAGTTCCAGGGAGGCACCCTGTACGAAGGTGCCGGCGGCCATGAGGACCGGATCTTCGTACCCGGGCAGGGGACCCGGCTCGGGCCGCGCCCGGCTGTCTACGGGCGAGGCCGACTGCAGACCGCGGCAGAAGGCCTCCAGGTATTCCGCCCGGCCCAGGCGCACGGCCTGGACTATGTCACCGCGCGGCTGGTCGTGGCGCGGGAGAACCTCGAATCCCAGGCGCTCGAAGAGGCGCGCCGTGAACACGGCCCCCTTCAGGGCTTCGGCCACCACGTGGGGGGCCATGAAAAAGCCCTGGAAAAACAAACGCGGCCAATCCAGGGTGGGGCCCACCGAGCCGCCGAGGCCCGGCGCCGTGAGCCGGTAGGAGGCCAGTTCCACATACTCCTTCCGGCCCGCCACGTAGCCCCCGGTGGGGGCGATGCCGCCCCCGGGGTTCTTGATGAGCGAGCCGGCCACCAGGTCCGCCCCCACCGCCGGCGGCTCGACGGCCTCGACGAATTCACCGTAACAGTTGTCCACCACCACGACGGCATCGGGCCGGCGCTCCTTGACGATGGCCACCAGCCGCGCCACGTCGTCCACGGTGAGGGCCGGCCGCCACCGGTAACCGCAGGAGCGCGTCAGCAGCACCGCGCGGGTGCGCCGGCTCAGGGCCTCCCGCAAGGCCCTCTCGTCCACGGTGCCGTCCGGCCTCAGGGCCACTTCCCTGTAGGTGACGCCCAGGGAGCGCAACGAGCCCGGCGTTTCGCGCGGCCAGCCGATGACCGGAGCCAGGGTGTCGTAGGGGGGACCCTGCACGGACAGCAGTTCGTCTCCGGCCCGCAGGATTCCGAAGAGGCACAGGGCCAGGGCGTGGGTCCCGGAAACGATCTGGCCCCGCACCAGGGCCGCCTCGGCATCAAAAACGCGGGCAAATACCCGCTCCAGCACTTCCCTGGCCGGGTCGCCGTAGCCGTAGCCCGTACTTCCCCGCAGGTGCGTCTCGGAGACGCCGCAGGCGCGAAAGGCCGCGAGGACGCGCCGGTGGGTACCGAGGGCCCGCCGCTCTATGGCGCGGTACCAGGGCTGCATTTCCTCTTCGACTTCGTCGGCCAGCCGTTCCAGTTCCACGCGGTTCTATACTCCCGCCACGACGTCTTCCTTCATTATAACCATCAGGTCGTGGCGGGGAAAGTCTCCCCTGCTGGTCAGGCGCAGGGCTTGGCGCCGGATGGCGCGTTCCAGGATATTGCGCACCAGGCGTGCGTTGCCGCTGTAGCAGTGCTGGCGGGTGGCCCCTTCCAGGATGGCGCGCAGTTCCTCCCTGGCCCCGGGGGAAAGGACGTACTGCCGCCGTTTGAGCATCAGGTCGGCAATCATGAGCAGTTCGCTTACAGTGTAATCGGGAAAGGAAATGTGGATGGGAAAGCGCGACCTGAGGCCGGGATTGGCCTCCAGAAAGCAATCCATTTCCCGGTGGTAACCGGCCAGTATAAGCACCAGATTTTCCCTGGCATCCTCCATGGCCTTGACCAGCACGTCGATGGCCTCTTTGCCGAAATCCCTGGTCCCGCCCCGCGCCAGGGAATAGGCCTCGTCGATAAAAAGAATGCCGCCCATGGCCCTCCTGAGCTGCTCCCTCGTCTTCTGGGCGGTGTGACCTATGTACTCCCCTACCAGGTCGGCCCGCTCCACCTCCACCAGATGCCCCTTGGGCAGTACGCCCATTTCCTTGAACAGGCGGCCCAGGATCCGTGCCACCGTGGTCTTTCCCGTACCGGGATTACCCTTGAAGATCATGTGCCACGCCAGCGGCTCTGTGGCCAGCCCCTCCCGCTGACGCCGTTGCTGCACCTCCACTAAGGCCCGCATTTCGCGCACCAGAACCTTAACTTCCCGCAGACCCACCAGGGCGTCGAGTTCGGCCAGGACCTCCTGGACGTTCCTGGACCCGCCCTGGTCCCGTGCCGCCGTCGCCGCGCCCCCCGGGCCGGGCGCCGGGTGAGATGGTGCGGCCGGCCATTGCCGGGGCGAAGGTGTGGCGGGCCGGCGCCACATGTGGACCCTGACCACGGGCCGTTTCCCCTCCCCTGCTGATAAACATTATGCAGCGGCCTTTGGGAGCCATGCCCGCCCCTGGGGAAGGGTCCGACCACCCCGGGTCCCTAACGCCGCGGCGGCATGAGGCCCCGGGGTCCCAGGTACTTTTCCAGTTCCGAGATCATGCCCTTCCAGTCGTCGAGGTCACCGAAGACCGTGAACCTGGCCTGCTCCCCGCGGCTTTCCGTCGCGCCCAGGGTGAGGATCAGGTGCTCCGGAAGGTAGGCCAGGGCCCAGAGGCGGGTCCCCCACTCGGCCTCGACCACGTCGTCCCAGCGCGCCCGCCGCCTGAGGAATAAGGACTCCAGGGTTATCCCTTCGGCGTCGACCAGATACCTGGTGCGCAGATGGCTGAAGGCGATCAGGATCCAGAGCAGTCCTATGGCGGCCATGAAAAGTTTCACCGGCCAGGGCACCTGGTCCGGGTCCAGAAAGAGCAGGCCCACGAATGCCAGCGCGGCCGCCACGCTGAAAGCGAAGCGGAAACTGCGGGGGGAGGCGCGGAAAACCCTCACCATGGGAATCTTCCTCCTCGTCCACGTGGTCCACGTGGGGGCTCACGGGATCCATTCTCCCGAGCGCAGAAAAATTCCTGCGCGCCGGACGGCGCTTTTGACGCCGCCCGGCGGCCCCGGGCCACCGGAAGGAACAGTCCCTTTCCCGGAGAAGGAACTGCACCCGGAAGCGGAGAATAAAACACAAACGCCGAATCGGAGGGGCTCGCGTGGCAGGGGTAGGTACTCGGAACCTGACTGAAGGACCCGGAAAGGGTAGGCTGCCTGGCCTACCTTTTTTCTGTGGTAGCCAAACTCGGGAGGCCGGTCGCCAGTGAAACGCGTGATTTACCTGTGGGAGGCCCGCATGCTGGAGGGCCACGGCCAGGGCCCGCCGGAAGAGGACCTCTGCCCCGAGTGTCGGGGCAGACTGTGGTACGGTTATTACCATCCCCAGGGGGGCCTTTTCTTCCTGTTCCCGCCCGGGGAAGAACTGGTCCCCCGGGGAACCCTTGCGGCCTGGGGCTGCTCCCGGTGCCGACTGGTGGCCCCTTCGCCACAGGGATTCCGTCCCGACCCGGAGGCGGGCGTCGGCCGGCCGTAAAGGTCCGGGGGGCCGCAACAGGCCCCCCGGAAAACCTGCCGTCGCCCGCCCCCGATACCGTCCTCTACTCGCGGCTCGGCCTGAAGTACAGGATGTCCTGCAACCCTCCGGAGCGTTCGGCGGCCAGAACCGCCTCGACCTCCAGTCCCGAACACACTTCCTCGGGCCGCACCTCGCCCAGCCTGTGGATGATACCGCCCTCCACCCCGGGAAAGGTGACGAAGGCCACGGCCACGGGCTCGGTTAGGCGGTTTTCCTCCAGGTCTTCGTAAAGGAAGGTGTAGGTCTCCACGTAGCCCCGGGGCGGCAGTTCCACCCAGACGGTCAATTCGGCAAAACAGGTAGGGCAGTAAATCTTGGGCGGCAGATAGGTCTTGCGGCAGGTCTCACAACGGGGCGCCAGCAGGACCCTCTTTTCGGCCAGGGTCCGGAAAAAGCGCTCGCCGGCCAGTCCGAAGGTGTACTTGTGCCACACCCCCATGTCGCCATGGAGGGTTCTGATGCGGCCTACCCGATCGATCTTGCCCACCAGCACGGCTCCTACTCCTCCTCCGGCTTGAAGTAGAGAATGTCGGTGATGGCCCCGGTGCGCTGGTCCGCCGGCTTCCACACCGCCCGCACCTTCATGCCCACCTTCACGCGGCGCAGGATCTCGTCCAGGTTATCCCCCACTTCGCCCAGCAGGTGCATGAAACCCACCCCCGGCGAGCAACCGTCTATTTCGATGACGGCCGGCACTTCCGGCTTTTCCAGGGGCGTCATGTCCCACGAGAAGTAGGAGACCGAAAAGGTGTTGACGCGTCCGGTATCCCTGACCTCCACCCACTCGTCCATGGGTTTGAAGCACCACTCGCAGAAAATTCGGGGCGGCACGACCGTGCGGCGGCACCTGCGGCAGCGGGTGGCCAGGATCTTGCCTTCCTTGAGGCCGTCGAAGTAGCGGCCGATGGCGATGCCGCAGTCCCAGGCATAGTCCGCTTTCACGCGCCACTCGGTGGTCAGCACTTTTCCGACCTTGAGGTCTTCGTCCTTCAAAGGAACACCACGGGCGTTTTGCGGTTTCATCATGTTCCGTCCCCCTTTTTAGCGTCCCAGTACGACCACGGTGCCGACCTGCATGAGGTCGCCCCAGGCCTGGGCCAGACCGCGCTTCACCGGCCGGGCCACCTGACGCGCCCCGGCCTCGCCGCGCAGCTGCCAGAAGATCTCGGCCACCTTCATGGTACCCGCCGCGGCGATGGGGTTACCCACGCCCAGCAATCCTCCCGAAGGGCAGGACGGCAAATCGCCGTCGCGGTTGAAGACACCCTTCTCCAGGAGCCTGGGCGCCTCACCCTTGTCCGCCAGCAGCAGCCCCTCCAGGTGGTGCAGTTCCTTGTAGGCAAAGGGGTCGTAGGGTTCCACGACGTGGATCTCCTTCCGGGGGTCGGTAATACCGGCCATACGGTAGGCCATGCGCGCGGCGTATTCCACGTACTTGGGATAATAGAGGTCACGATTGGTCCAGTAGGAAGAATCGAGGTGCCAGCCCACGCCCTCGATCCATACCGGCTTGTCCGTCATCCGTTTGGCCACGCGCTCGGAGGCCAACACCAGGGCCGCCGCTCCGTCGGTAACCGGCGAAACCATCAGGCGGTGCACCGGCCAGACCATGATCTCCGAGTCCAGCACATCCTTTACGGTCAGGTCCGGCCCGGGGGTGATGCCCTCCTGGTGGCAGGGGTGGTCCAGGCCGTTGAGCTTGTTTTTGACCGAAACCTGGGCGATGGTCTCAAGGGGTATCTTGTGCACCTGCATGTAGCGATTCATTTCCAGGGCGAAGATCCAGAGCAGGTTTACTCCCAGGGGACGTTCGGTGAACTGGTCGTAGATGGTGTTGAAGGCCGCCTGGGGATGGGGCATGGTGGAGGACATCTTCTCCTCGGCCACCACCAGGCAGGTGTCGAAGTGCCCGCTGGCCACGTGGTACCAGCCGTGAATGATGGCAAAGACGCCGGAACCGCCGCCCACGAAGGAACGCATGAAGGGCTTGCGCGTGGCTCCGGCCCCGTCGGCCAGGTACTCGCCCTTCATGTGCACCCCGTCGAAGGCATCGGGCGCGCTGACCAGGGCCACGCACTCGATGTCCTTGAGGGTCAGGCCCGCCTCGTCCAGGGCCATGCGCGCGGCCTCCCAGGCCAGCTCCTTTCCCGTTTCCTGGGCCCGGCGCATGAACCGCGTCATACCCGCACCTAAGACCGCAACGCGCTCCATATGGCAATCCCCCTTTACTCGTTCGACAGGATGATTACGCCCCCGGAGGCCGTCGGGATACCGCGCCACGACTGGGCCAGCCCCACGCGCACGTCCGGCAGCTGGCGCTCTCCGGCCTGGCCGCGCAGCTGCAACACCACCTCGAGCACGCTCCTCAATCCGGAGGCGTCGTAGAGATAGCCGTTACCCAGGCTGCCGCCGGAAACGTTAACCGGCAGGGGCCCGTCGGGCAGGAAGTAGCCCTCGGACAGCAGCACCCCGGCCTCGCCGCAGCGGGCCAGGCCCAGGGCCTCGATGTGCTGCAGTTCCTTGTAGGAGAAGGTGTCGTCCACTTCGGCGAAGCAGATTTCTTCCTTGGGGTCCCGAATCCCGGCCTGCCGGTAGGCCATCCTGCCCGCCAGTTCGGCGTAGGCGGCCTGGCTCCAGTCCCGCTGGTCCAGGTTCGGCGTATCCTGCATCCAGCCGATGCCGCGGATGTAGACCGGCTGGCTCTTCAGGGTGCGCGCCACGGACTCCCGGGCCAGGATGAGCACCACGGCGCCGTCGGCGAAGGGGGCGATGTCCAGCTCCTTCACCGGTGTGGCCACCGGATGGGAGGCCAGCACGTCCTCGGCCGTGACCAGGGCCGGGTAGGCCGCCAGGGGGTTCTTCAGGGCGTTGGCCTTGTTCTTGGCCACCACCAGGGCCGCCTGTTCCTCGGTGTTGCCGGTCTGGGCCAGGAAGCTCCGCATCTCCAGGCCTGCCACGAACCGCGGGTTGAGGCCGAGGGGCCGCACGAAGACGGGGTCCATGGCGAAGGCCTCGATGTGGGCCGGGTAGAGGACGTTGGAGGCCTTGGCGTGCCCTTCGACCAGCGCCACCTCGAAAAGCCCTGTGGCCAGCTGGAGATAAGCCGAAGCAATGGCGGTGATACCGTCCTGACAGATGGTCTGTACCGGCTTGAGGACGGCTCCCAACTGGTCCGGGACGTACTCGTCAAAAATCGAGGTACCCTCTAAATAGTCCTCGGATACGGCGACAAAAGTCCCAACCCGGTCCGGCTCCAGACCCGCGTCGGCGTACGCCCGGCACGCCGCCTCGAAGACCATCTCGCGGAAAGAGACCTCGGGCGACAGGGGCCGGAAAGAGGTGCAGCCGACGCCCACTATGGCTACTCGTTCGCGCATCTCTTCACCCTCCTCGACGTGTCCATATCGACAACCATAACCCCTTCTTTAGCAAAAACTGCGCCCGCCTGTGCGGACGCAGTTTACCGGTAGTAATTTGCGGTTGTCCGGCAGAAATACAAGACCGAACGGGTTTAAGGCCTCAGACGGTTGCCGCCGGCCATCGGTTCAATGTTCATTGACATGTCAATACAAGGGCTCAGGCTTTGGGCTCCCCGAAGCTGATATTGACGGGGCGCACGGGGTTGATGGTGGAAATGGCATGCTTGTAGATCATGAGCTGCCGGCCCTCGCTCTCCATTATGACGGTGAAATTATCAAAGCCGCGCAGCACGCCCTTCAGTTGAAAGCCGTTGATCAGGTACATGGTCACCGGGATGTTCTCCTTGCGGACCTGGTTTAAAAAGGCATCCTGCAGATTTAGCTGGGGCTTGGACATTGGGGGGTCCCTCCATTGAATTTTTCTCTGGGCCGCCGGCCTGCGGGGCGGCCTTTTTTCCTTATAGCTTCGACGGCCTGCCCGGCACTCCTGCCTCGGCTGACAATTCTTTGAAATTAATGATCTCGCGGGCCACGCCCGGGGGACCCCCGAGGGCATCCACGTCGAGCCATCGGATCCGTTTGTCCTTAGCAAACCACGTCAGCTGACGCTTGGCGAAGCGTTTCGTATTGCGCTTGACCAAATACAGGGCCTCCTCCAGGGTGGTCTCTCCCCGGAGGTAGGACACGATTTCCTTGTAGCCCAAGCCCTGCATGGACCTCAGCTCCGGGCCGTACCCCATGGCCAGCAGCCGCTCGACCTCCTCCACCAGGCCCCGGGCCACCATGCGGTCCACACGCTCCTCGATGTGGCGGTACAGCAAAGGGCGGGGTCGGATGAGCCCGAACATGGTGACCTCCCCTCCCGGCTCCCGCCCCTGCAGGCGCGAAGCGGGTTGCCCGGCAAGGTAAAAGACTTCGAGGGCCCGGACTACCCGCCGCACGTTGTGGGGGTGGATCCGGGCCGCGCTTTCCGGGTCCACCTCGGCCAGCCGCCGGTGCAGGGCGAGCGGCCCGTGGTGCGCCGCCTCGGCCATCAGCCTGGCCCTGAGTTCCGGATCGTACCCGCCCGACGGAAACAGGTAGCGGTCCACGACGGCGTATACGTAAAGGGGAGAGCCCCCGACGAGCACGGGCATCCGGCCGCGGCCGCGAATTTGGGGTAGGAGCTCGCGCACCCACCTCTGAAAAAGGGCCACGTTGAATTCCTCGTCGGGATCCAGAACGTCTATGAGGTGGTGCGGGACCCGCCGGCGCCAGGCGGGATCGGGTTTCGCCGTCCCTATATCCATGTAGCGGTAAACCTGCATGGAGTCGGCGGATATTATTTCGCCGCCGATTGCTTCGGCCACCAGTACGGCCACCTCACTCTTGCCCGTGGCCGTGGGACCGGTTATGACCACCAGCGGGTTATCGCTACGCTCCCAATGGCCCGTACCGCAACACCTCCTCGGGCAAGACTCCCCAACTAAAATGCTCTTGACACCTGGTTAACAATTCTGTGCCGTTACTAACCGGATTTATTCGCCATGCCCGTGCCGCCCCCGGCGGAAGCGGCGGGCCAGGTCATCGTACCCCACGGCGATGACCGTGGGCCTGCCGTGGGGACAGACCCAGGGATCTGCGGCGGCGGCCAGTCGCCGTACCAGGGCAGACGCCGCCTCTCCCTCGATCCTTTCCCCGGCTGCCGCCGCTCCCCGGCACGCCAGGGCCGCGGCGGCCCGGTCCACCGGCGACGGGCCCGGCTCCTCGTGCTCCAAGTATTCCAAGAGGTCGGAGATCGCCTGTGTCAGGCCCGCCGCCTTCCACCCGTGGGGTAGCGCCTTGACCAGGTAGGTGCGACCACCAAAGGGTTCGAGCACCAGACCCAGGGACCGCAATACCCCGCCGTACCTTTCCAGGACCGGCAAATGGCGGGGCTCAAGTTCCACGGTCTGGGCCGGCAGCAGGTACTGGCTCGCACCGCCCCGCCGCATCTGCTCCAGGTACTGTTCAAAAAGTATACGTTCGTGGGCCGCGTGGGCGTCGATGATAAAAAGCCCGGTTTCACCGTGGGCCAGGATGTACACCGGGGGCAACCACCCGACCACCCGTAACCGATGCAGCGGGGATGCACCCGCGTAGGGCGCAATCTCTTCGCCGGCCCGCACGACGTGGCTACCTGCACCCCCGTATCCCCACCCGAGCTGCCGGCCCTCAGGCCGTGGCGGTTCCCCTGCCGGCGCAGGGGCGGCCACGGCCGTGCGCTGGTTCCGCAGGGCCCGGCGCAGGCCCTGAAAGACCAGGGCCGCCACCATCTTTTCCCGGAGCAGGCGCACCTCGAGCTTGGCCGGATGCACGTTTACGTCCACCTCCTCGGGGGGTACCGTCAGCCACAATACCACCACGGGAAAACGTCCTGCAGGAAGCAGGCCGCGGTAGGCCTCCTGCACGGGGCCCAGTAGCCCGGGAAGCCGCACGCAACGGTTGTTGACCAGGAAAACCTGTTGTTGTCTGTTGCTCCGGTTTATTTCCGGCGGGCCCGCAAACCCCTGAATGGAGATCAAACCGTCGGCTGCCTCCACGGGTAACAATTTTGCGGCCACCGCACCCCCGAAGAGGGCCGCGATGACCTCCCGCCTGTCGCCTGTGCCGGGGGTACGCAAAACCTCCCGGCCGTTGTGGCGCACCGAGACCGCCACCCGGGGATAGCCGAGGGCCAGGCGGGCCGCCGTCTCCAGGGCCGCCCCCGCCTCGGCCCCCGAGGTGCGCAGGTACTTGCGCCGGGCCGGGGTATTAAAAAAGAGGTCGCGTACCCTCACGGTGGTGCCCGGAGGACAGCCCGCGGGCCCGACGCTGAGAATGCGCCCGCCCTCCACCTCCACCGCGGTCCCGGCCAGGCTGTCGGCCGGCCGTGTCATCAGGCTTACCCGGGCCACGGCCCCGATGCTGGCCAGGGCCTCCCCGCGGAAGCCCAGGGTAGTGATGCGCCAGAGGTCCTCCGCGCCCCGAATTTTGCTGGTGGCGTGGCGGCTGAAGGCCAGTCGGGCGTCCTCCGGGTCCATGCCGCAGCCGTCGTCGGCTACGGTTATGGCTTCCGTGCCCCCGCCCGCCAGGTCCACCACCACGTACGAGGCCCCGGCGTCAAAGGCGTTCTCCAGCAGTTCCTTGACCACGGCGGCCGGGCGGTCGATAACCTCGCCGGCCGCGATCTTCTCCACCGCCTCTGGGGGTAACCGGACTATCCTGCCCACCGGTGGCCTCAGCCCTCCCAGTCCAGCAGTTCCTTGGTTTCGGTATCGTATGCCCGAAAGACGTCCGTAGCCTTGTCCTGAAGGTAGACGTGGGTGTAGTCACCGGTCCTGCGGGCGGCCTCGAAGGTGGCGTAGCCCTCGCCGTAGCATTCCTCGCAGGCCCGCACCGGGATGGAAACGCCGCAAATCTGGTAGTGCCGGCCCCCCGGATGCCGGGCGCTGGAAACGACGGTCAGGTACCCGGGGCAGTCGGGGCAGCGGCGCACGCGTTCCAGCTGAAATTCCCTGATGTCGTCGGTGTCGTAGTAGACGAATTTCTGCCGCTCGTAAAAGCGGTCCTTCCCGAAGATCGCTTCGGGGTCCACCCGGTGGCGGTTCTCCCAGAGTTCTCGCAACTCTTCCACCACCCGCCGTACCTGGGCCGCCACTTCCGGACTCTCCCGAAGCATGCCCGGCCGGTAGCCCGGCTCCCGGACGTGGCTGTAGTCGTAACCGGCCAGAGCCAGGAGAATGGCCATGTTCACGTAGGGCAGGGCGCTCTCTATGGCGTAGCCCCCTTCCAGCACTGCCAGGTGAGGCTGTAGCTTGGCCGTCAGGTCCGCGTACCCCCGGGCCGTCACGCACATGTTGGCCAGGGGATCGCTATAGTGGTTGTCCTGCCCGGCGGAATTAATTATGAGTTCGGGTTCAAAATCGCGCAAAATGGGCAGCACCAGGTTGTCCAGCACGTAGTGCAGGCCCGCATCGGTGGTGCCGGGGGGCAGCGGTATGTTGATGGTGCGCAAATATGCCCCCGGCCCGCCCAGTTCGTTGGTAAAGCCCGTTCCGGGATACAGGGTACGGCCGTCCTGGTGGAAGGATATGCAGAGCACGTCGGGGTCGTGGTAGAAGATGTCCTGGGTCCCGTCTCCGTGGTGCACGTCGCTGTCCACCACGGCGATGCGTCCGACCCCGTAGCGCCGGCGCAGGTATTCGATGGTGATGGCCTCGTTGTTAATGTTGCAGAAACCGCGGTTGCCGTGGACCACCCGCATGGCGTGATGCCCCGGCGGGCGCACCAGGGCAAAGGCGTTGCGCACCTCGCCGCTCATAATACAGTCGGCCAGCACCAGACAGGCCCCGGCGGCGATGAGGTGGGCGTCGCGCACCTGGTCCCGCACGTGGGGAACGCAGAAGTGCACCCGGGCCACGTCCAGGAAGGTCGCCAGGCGGGGGGAGAACTCCTTTATGCCGGGCAGGTCGAGGAGCCCTTCTTCGAAGATCTGGTCACGCGTGTACAGCAGGCGCTCCTCCCGTTCCGGGTGGGTGGGAGATATGGCCCAGTCGAAGGCGGGAAAAAAGATTATCCCCGTCGGCCTCACGAGCTCACCCCCTTCACGTGGGTCAGAATCCCGCGCGGCGTCTGCACCACCAGATCGAAGAGGCGGCCGACGGTACGCCATTCCCTGACGATGTTGAAGACGTCCTGGCGCAGGATCTCCACCCCGTCCACTTCGTCCCCGGCCCCCAGGGCGGCCGCCCTTTTGCGCAACCACGCGGTGGCCAGTTGCACCGCGCTGTGCTCGCCGAAATGCCGGGGATCTTCCAGTTCTCCCTGGTACCCTTCTTCGGCCACGACGTAGCGGCCCCGGGCGGTGTCCACGTGCAGCGAAATCATCAGGGTGGTCCTGGCCACCGCGGCCCCGATGGCGTTGGCCACCGCCGCATAAGGCGGTACCAAGGCCCTGGCACCCAGGTGCTGCGCCACCAGGGGGGCCAGGGCCGCGGCGCCGCCCACGCCCACCAGAAGGTGAGGCCGCTTGCGCGTACGCCGCTGCAGCACCTCCCACACCCTGTAGGCCGGCTCCTCCTGCCACTCCCGAAACATGGCCTCGATTTCGCCGGCGATGATCTCCGTGACCATCAGAAGAACCTCTCCGGCTACTTCCTCCGGGCTCTGAGAGCCGCTGGCCAGAAGGGCCATGGCCTCGTAGGCGCGCCCGGGGTCGCCTATCTCCGTGTGACCCAGCACCCTCAGGGCGTCGGTGGGCGTGGGCCGGGAGCCGCCCAGGCAGTACGGCCGGTCCACCCGATCGGAGTAGACCACCAGTTCCCGGCCGATGCGTTCCAGGACGCTGTCCCCGCCCACCGGAACCGATTTTACCGCCAGGCCGCGCACCTGGGTGAACTGGTCGTCTACCTTCAGGCCACGGGAGGCCACCAGCGGGGTCCCGGAAAGAATGAGGGCCAGATCCGTGGTGGTCCCTCCGGCGTCGAGTACCACCGCCGTTTCCCCGGGGGGCAGCAACGCCTGGACCCCCAGCGTGCTGGCGGCCGGGCCCGAAAACACCGTTTCCACCGGATAGCGCGCCGCCGCCTCCAGGGGCAGCGTGCCGCCGTCGGCCTTCAGGACGAAGGCCCGGGCCGTGAGCCCGCGCCGGCGCAAACCTTCGGCCACGGCCCGCGCGAAGGTGGCGTACCTTTGCCTGGTGGCACAGGTCAGAAAGGCGGTGATGATGCGGCGGGGAAAGTTGAGCTGACCCGTGACCAGGTGGCCGAGTTCCACGTGCAATTCCGGGACCGTCTCCTTCAGAATGGCCGCAGCGCGCAACTCGTGGGCGGCGTTGCGCGGGGAGAATTTCCCCACCACGGCCACCTGCCGGTAGCCGCGGGCCGCGATGTCCCGCGCCGCCGCGCGGACCTCGTCCTCGTTCAGGGGTTCGATCTCCCGTCCCCGGTAGTCCATGGCGCCCGAGACGATGTAGGTGGCGGAATTGATGTGGTAGTGGTCGAACGGCAGCCCCGGACCGGGAATCAGTACGAGGGCGACGGGGTCGTACTTCCTGTGGGCGATGAGGTTGGTAATCAGGGTGGTGCTCAAGACCACCCGGCCGACACGTTCGGACGGCACTCCCGCCAGCACCGTATCCAGAGCCGCCAGCATCGGCTCCAGCGGGTCTTCTCCGGTCGGCACCTTCGCCACCGCCCGTACGTACCCGTCCTCCAGAAGCACCGCATCGGTAAAGGTTCCGCCCACGTCGATACCGATTTCCACCGGTCTTCCCTCCCCTTCCCTATCCCCTCTCTCCCTCCCGCAGCAGGCTCTGCCACCCGTACAGCCGGTTCAGGGCCTCGATGGGAGTGATGCTGCCTAGGTCGAGGGCCCGCAGCTCTCGTAGCACGGGATGTACCTCCGCCGTTTGGGGTGTGAACAGTTGCAGTTGCTGTCCGGCAGGCAGGGGCTTGCGGCGCCTGAGCTCCAGATGCCTGAGGATCTCCTTGGCGCGGGTGATGACCTCCTCGGGGAGGCCGGCCAGAGAGGCCACCTGGATCCCGTAGCTTTTGTCGGCCTTACCCGGAATAACCCGCCGCAGGAAGATTATCCTGTCCTGCTCTTCGCGCACCGCCACCGTGTAGTTGACCGCTCCGGGAAGCCTTTCCAGGTCAGTTAGTTCGTGAAAGTGGGTTGAAAAAAGAATTTTCGGCCGGTTGTGCTTGTGCAGGTGCTCCAACAGCGCCCGGGCAATGCTGATACCGTCGTAGGTGCTGGTACCGCGGCCGACCTCGTCCATAATGACCAGGCTGCGATCCGTAGCCGCAAGCAATATGGCCCGACATTCCTCCATTTCGACCATGAAGGTGCTCCTACCACCCGCCAGGTCGTCGGAGGCCCCGGCCCGCGTGAAGATGCGGTCCACGATACCGATTTCGGCCGCCGCCGCGGGAACGAAGCTGCCCATTTGGGCCATGAGCACGATCAGACCCACCTGGCGCATGTAGGTGCTCTTGCCGGCCATGTTGGGACCAGTGAGAATTACCAGCCGACGCCTTTCGTCCAGGTGGGCGTCGTTGGGTACAAAGCCTCCCGGGCCCAGTACCCGCTCCAGCACCGGGTGCCGACCCTCGTTGATGATAATACGTCCCGAGTCGTTGACGACGGGCCGCACGTACCGGCCCCGCGCGGCGGCCTCGGCCAGGGAATAAAGCACGTCTGCCCGGGCCACCACCCGCGCACTTTGCTGGACCCGGCGCAACTCGCATGCCACCCGGTCGCGGATCTCGGTGAATAGCTGGTATTCCAGCTCCACCAGGCGCTCCTCGGCGCTCAGAACCAGGGACTCGTAGTGCTTCAACTCCGGGGTCACAAAGCGTTCGGCCCCGGCCAGGGTCTGGCGCCTTTCGTAATCCTCCGGTACCAGACCCAGATTGGCGCGGGTCACCTCGATGTAGTAGCCGAAAACCTTGTTGTAGCCCACCTTAAGGGACTTGATACCGGTGCGCTCCCGTTCCCGGGCCTCCAGGTCCGCCAGCCACCGGCGGGCGTCGGCCCGAATCTCGCGCAGCCGGTCCACCTCCTCGTGGAACCCGGGGCGGATCAACCCTCCTTCCCGGAGGGTGGCAGGGGGGTCCTCCGCAAGGGCCCTCTCGAGAAGATCCGTGAGGTCCTCCAGGGGGTCCAGCTGGGAGGCCAGGGTCTGCCACAACGCGGCCCGCCGCGCCTGCAAAAAACTCAACAGATCCGGCAGTGCCGCGCAAGCGGCTTTCAGGTTCAGAAGGTCGCGGGCGCCCGCCGATCCGAAGGCCACCCGCGCGGCCAGACGTTCGAGATCGCAGATGCGCTTCAAGATGCCCCTGACTTCCTCGCGCAGGGCCGTCTCCCCCACGAGTTCCTCCACGGCCTCCAGGCGCCGGTCGATGGCCCCGGGGTCCAGCAACGGCTGTTCGATCCAGTGCCTCAACAGGCGGGCCCCCATGGCCGTCACGGTGTGGTCCAGCACCCACAGCAGGGTGCCCCAGCGGCCGCCGTCCCGCAGCGACCGGGTCAGCTCCAGGTTGCGGCGCGTAACGGCGTCGAGGTACATGTGTCTCGCGGGATCCACCGGTTCCGGGGCCAGGTGCCGCGCCTCATTCCTCTGGGTCTCCCGCACGTAGGCCAGCAGAACCCGGCCGGCACAGGCACCCGGGTCCTCACCCGGCGCGCACCCCGCCGCCCCCTCCGTTCGCTCCAGCGGGGTCAGGGTGGCGCGCACCACACTTTCCAGCTGGCCGCGCCGGTCCGGATCGGAAGCCAGGTCCCGGGGCAGGAGGATTTCCGAGGGCTGGAGCCGCTGGATTTCGTCCAGAACCTGAGCCCAGGAGTCGAAGGTGTAAACGTTAAAGCTGCCGGTTCCGATGTCCGCCACCGCCAACCCGAAGGCGCGGTCCGCGGGTACCAGGGCCGCCAGAAAGTTGTGTTCCACGCGGTCCTCTTCCACCAGGGTGCCCGGAGTGACGAGGCGCACGACCTCCCTTTTCACAAGGCCGCGCGCGGACCTGGGATCCTCGACCTGCTCGCAGATGGCCACCCGGTAACCCCGATGTACCAGGCGCGCGATGTAGCCCTGAGCGGCGTGGTGGGGCACGCCGCACATGGGGACGCGGCCGGCCGCGCCGGCGTCACGACCCGTGAGGGTGATCTCCAGCTCCCGGGCGGCCTTGACCGCGTCCTCGAAGAACATCTCGTAGAAGTCGCCCAGGCGGAAAAAAAGAATGGCGTCCGGGTACTGCTCCTTCAGGCGCCGGTACTGCTCCATCATGGGGGTCAGAGGTACCTGGTTCGTCATCCCTGCTCCACGACCCGTCCCTCCAGGTGGTTCACTTTTCCGGTCAGGATCTCCACCCTGACCAGCTTCCCCACCAGGTCCGATGCGCCGGGGAAGACCACCATTTTGAAGCTGCGCGTGCGGCCGCACAGGCGGCCAGAATCTGTCTCGCTGGGCCCCTCCACCAGCACCTCCGCCACCCGGCCCTCCTCGGCCCGGTTGTTCTCCAGGCTGATCTGCCGCTGCAGGGCAATTAGTTCCTGGATGCGCCGGCGGCGCACCTCTAGGGGCACTTGCTCGGGCCAGGCCGCGGCCGGCGTGCCGGGCCGGGGATTGTAAATAAAGGTGAAGGCCGCGTCGAAACGGACCCGGCGCACCAGGTCCAGGGTGGCCTCGAAGTCCTCGTCCTCCTCGCCCGGAAAGCCCACCATAATGTCCGTGGTGAGGCCGACCCCTGGCAGGGCGGCCCGCAGCCGGCCGACGAGGTCCAGGTACTGCTCCCGGGTGTAGCCGCGGTTCATGCGGGCCAGAATCCGGTTGCTGCCCGCCTGCACCGGCAGGTGGACGTGTTCGCACAGGTGCCGGCCTGCGGCCATGACCTCGATGAGGCGGTCGTCGAAGTCGCGCGGGTGCGAGGTGGTAAACCTTATGCGCTCGATGCCGGGCACCCGGTCCAGGCGGCACAGCAGGTCCGCGAAGGTGACGTTGCCCAGGTCGCGCCCGTAGGCGTTGACGTTCTGACCCAGGAGGGTGATTTCCCTGTAACCCCGGCGGGCCAGATCCTCCACCTCGGCGACGATGGCCTCCGGCGGCCGGCTCCTCTCGGGCCCGCGCACAAAGGGAACCACGCAGTAGCTGCAGAAGTTGCTGCACCCGTACATGACGGTGACCCAGGCCTTCACGCCGGGCGCACGCCTCGCGGGCAGGCCCTCGGGAGGCTCGTCGGGCGGGGCCCAGAGCCCCACCACGGGCCGCCCGGCCGCGGCCCGCGCCAGCAGTTCAGGCAGCCGGTGCAGGTTGCGGGCGCCGAAGATCACGTCCACCTGGGGAAAGCGCCGCATCAGTTCCTCAGCCGCCCCCTCCCGTTGCGGCAGGCAGCCCCCCACCGCAATCACGAGGTGGGGTTTGCGCCTCTTCAGGCGGCCCAGCTCACCCAGGCGGGCAAAAACCTTGTTTTCGGCCGAGGCCCGCACGCAGCAGGTATTTATGACGACCAGATCCGCGGCCTCGGCCCGGTCCACGGCGCGGTACCCCATGCCCTCCAGGATTCCCGCGAGAACCTCGGAGTCGTGGTCGTTCATCTGACAGCCGAAGGTGATGAGATGGTAGAACCGTTGTGCGCCCTCCGGTACCGCGTAAGCTCGGGTCACGGCGGGTCCCCCTACACTTCCATGATAATGGGCAGGATCATGGGCCGGCGCCCGGTCCGCTCGAAGAGGAACTTGCCCAGCACGTCCCGCACCTGGGCCTTGATGGGCGCCCATTCGGAAACGCCCTGACACCGGTCCAGGGCCTCGCGCACCCGCGCCTTGGCCTCTTCCATAAGTTGCTCGGACTCCCGCACGTAGACAAAACCCCGCGAGACGATGTCCGGGCCGGCCACCACCCGGCCGGATTCGTGGTTGATGGTTACCACGGCGATGAGAATTCCGTCCTGGGAGAGCTGGCGGCGATCACGCAGCACGATGTCGCCCACATCGCCGATGCCCAGACCGTCGACCAGGACCCGGCCGGCCGGCACCCTCCCCGCCAGGCGCGCCCCGTTGCGGGTGAACTCCACCACCTGGCCGTTCTCGACCACGAACACGTTCTGCGGCGGAATGCCCATCTCACGGGCCAGCTCCGCGTGCTTGATGAGCATCCGGTACTCGCCGTGGATGGGAATAAAGTACCGGGGCCGCACCAGGTTGATCATGAGCTTCAACTCTTCCTGGCTCGCATGGCCCGACACGTGAACGCCCAGGGCCGGCTCGTGTATCACGTGGGCCCCCTGGCGGAACAACTGGTCGATAATGCGGGCGATGAGTTTCTCGTTACCCGGGATGGGGGCGGCCGAAATCAAGATCGTATCTCCGGGCACGATCTCCACCTGCCGGTGGTCGCGCATGGCCATCCTGGTCAGGGCCGACATGGGCTCGCCCTGGCTACCGGTAGTCAGGAATACCACCCGGTCGCGGGGCAGGCGGTTGGCCTCCTCCGTTTCCACCAGTGTGCCGTTGGGAATCTGAAGGTAACCCAGCTCAAAGGCAATGTTGACCACGTTGACCATGCTACGACCCACCACCGCCACCCGCCGGCCGTGGTTGTGGGCCGTCAGGATGGCCTGCTGCAACCGGTGGATGTTGGTGGCGAAACTGGCGATAATGATACGCTCGCGGGCCTGCCGGAAGGTCTGATCGAAGGTCTGGCCCACCACCCGTTCCGACATGGTGTAACCCGGCCGCTCCACGTTGGTGCTATCGGAAAGCAACGCCAGCACGCCCTTTTCGCCCAGCTGGGCCAGCCGGCAGAAGTCGGTGACCTCGCCGTCCACCGGGGTGTGGTCGATCTTGAAGTCACCGGTATCCAGTACCGTCCCGAGAGGAGTGTGCACCGCCACCGCCACGGCGTCGGGAATACTATGGGAAACCCTGATGAACTCCGCCCTGAACGGCCCTATGGCCACCACGTCGCGGGGTTTGACCACACGCAGGTCCGCCTGGAGGCCGTATTCTTTCAGCTTGCCGGATAACAACCCCAGGGTCAGCTTGGTCCCGTAGACCGGTACGCTCAATTGGCGCAGCACGTAGGGTAGGGCCCCGATGTGATCCTCGTGACCGTGGGTCAGTACTATGCCGCGGACCTTTTCCCGCTGCTCCAGAAGATACTGAATGTCCGGAATGACTACGTCAATCCCAAGGAGTTCTTCTTCCGGAAACATGAGGCCGGCGTCAAGCAACAGGATGTCGTCGCCGTACCTCAGGACCAGCATGTTCTTGCCGATTTCCCCCTGCCCGCCCAGGGGTATCAGGTGTAACTTCTGTGCCAACCACGCACCTCCTCCGCGGGAGTATCCCGTGTTTGCTTCCAAACGCTATTATAACAAAAAAAAGAGGAGCCTCAAATGCTCCTCAGACCAGATTCAGTTGCTCCAGGCATTCCCTGATTTTTTCCTTTTCCGCCTCCGTGGCCTCCACCAGAGGCAATCGGGGCCCGCCCACCTGTAACCCGAGGAAGTTCAGGGCGGCCTTGACCGGTACCGGGTTGGTGGTGATGAAAAGGACCTTGAAAAGCGGGAAGAGTTCCGCGTGAATCTTGGCGGCCAGGGTGACGTTACCCGCGGTGAAGGCGTTGATCATCTCCTGGATGCGCTTGCCGGCCACATGGGAGGCCACACTCACCACTCCCCTGGCGCCCAGGGCCAGCATGGGCAGGGTCAGGGAGTCGTCGCCGCTGTAGATGGCAAAGTGGTCCGGCAACAGCCGCCGCAGCTCCGTGACCTGCTCCAGGCTGCCGCTGGCCTCCTTTATGGCCACCACGTTCTCGATCTCGGCCAGCCGGGCCACGGTACCCGGCAGGATGTTGACCGCGGTCCGCCCGGGTACATTGTACAGCATTACGGGGAGCCTGGTGCTGCGGGCTATGGCCGCGAAGTGCTGGTACAGCCCCTCCTGCGAAGGTTTGTTGTAGTACGGTCCCACCACCATGATACCGTCCACGCCGGCGCGTTCGGCGGCCTGGGTGAGAGCCACGCTTTCGGCGGTGGAGTTGGTACCGGTCCCGGCGATAACGGCGGCCTTCCCGCCCACCTCCTCGACCACGGCCTGGAAGAGGGCCCCTTTTTCATCCTTGGTCAGGGTCGGGGACTCCCCGGTGGTACCCGCCACCACCAGACCGTCGGATCCGGACTCCACCAGGTGGCGGGCCAGCTTCTTGGCCTGAGCGTAATTCACGCTACCGTCCTTGTGGAAGGGGGTGACCATGGCGGTGATCACCCGTCCGAAATCGACGACCAAGACCTCACCTTCTTTACCAGGATTTTTTAAACCCTCAGGTATCCACCCTTGTATACCAGCTCCGCGATCTGTACCGCGTTGGTGGCGGCCCCTTTGCGCAGCTGGTCCGCCACCACCCACAGGTTCAGACCGCACGGGATGGAGTTGTCCTCCCGGATGCGACCCACGAAAACCTCGTCACGGTGGCTGGCAAACAGGGGCATGGGATAGCGGCGGTTCCCCGGGTCGTCCACCACTGCCACGCCCGGGGCCCCGGCCAGGACCTCTCTGGCCTCGGCCGCGGTCAGCTTGCGCTCCGTCTCCACGTTGATGGATTCCGAGTGGCTGCGGTAGACCGGCACCCGCACCGTGGTGGCCGTGATGGCTATGGTATCGTCGTGCAGGATCTTATGGGTCTCGCGTACCATCTTCCATTCTTCTTTAGTGTAATCCATTTCCTGGAATACGTCAATATGGGGAATGAGGTTAAAGGCGATCTGGTAAGGAAATACCCGGGATTCCACCTCCCTGCCCTCCAGAACGTCCCGCGTCTGCCGGGTCAGTTCTTCGATGGCTTCCTGCCCCGCACCCGACACGGCCTGGTAGGTGGATACCACTACCCGTCGAATGCGGGCCGCGTCGTGGAGGGGCTTTAGGGCCACCACCATAATGATGGTCGAGCAGTTCGGATTGGCAATGATGCCGCGGTGCCACCGCACGTCCTCCGGGTTTACCTCCGGCACCACCAGAGGTACGCCCGGGTCCAGGCGAAAAGTGCTGCTGTTGTCCACTACCACGCATCCCCGGGCCACCGCGGCCGGGGCGAACTCCCTGCTGGCCGCTCCGCCGGCAAAAAGGGCCAGGTGCATGCCCTCAAAAATTTCCGGGGACGTCTGGTGTACCACGTACTCCTGTCCCCGGAAGACCAGCCTCTTTCCCGCCGAACGCGCGGTCGCGGCCAGCACGAGACGGGCCACCGGAAAATTCCTCTCTTCCAGGACCCGCAACAGTTCCTGCCCCACCGCGCCGGTGGCCCCCACGATCACCACATTGTAACCGTCCAAATCCCCAGCTAAACCTCCTTAAGCGCTGTAGGTTACGAGCAAAGGCTGCAGCTGGCGCCCGGCCAGGGCTGCAATGGTCGTCTCCAGAATGAGGTCCATCCGTGCCACTAATGAATTCGGTTTTTGACCCGGATTATCCTGCCCGAAGGGTACGAAATAAACGTTCTTGGTGTTGAGCAGGATACCGAGGTTCTTGGCGTTCAGACCCAGACCGTCGTTGGTGGCGATGGCCAGTATCACCGGACGCTGGTTGCGCAAGCAGGCCTTGGCCGCCATCAGCACCGGGGTGTCGGTGATGGCGTTGGCCAGCTTGGCCATGGTATTCCCGGTACAGGGCGCAATGATCAGGGCGTCCAGAAGTTTCTGCGGGCCGATGGGCTCGGCCCCCGGGATGGTATTAATTACCTTGCGACCGGTAATCTCCTCCAGTAAGTTTTTCCAGTACTCCGCCGTGCCGAAGCGGGTGTCGGTCGTGTCCACGGAGGGAGAGACCACGGGTGTGACCTCGGCCCCCTCGGATATGAGCCGCCTCACCTCGCCGACGACCTCCCCGAGCGTACAGTGGGATCCGGTGAGGGCAAACCCTATTCTCACGCCCTTGAGCCGCACTCAGAACACACCTCCGGGTTGAGGAGGACTACCTCGCCCCGGTAAGGTATTCGGCTATGGTCACGGCCAGCAGGCGTCCGGCCGTTTTCGGAGCCACCTTACCGGGCAACCCGGGGGCCAGCAGGGCCGTGATGCCGAGCCTCTCTGCGGCGGCAAAGTCGGTGCCGCCCGGACCCGAGGCCAGGTCGATAATCAGCAGCCCGGGCCGGGAGCGGCGAAGCAGTTCGGCGGTCAGCACAAGAGCCGGTACGGTGTTGAAGATCACGTCCGCGCGGTGGATGTGTTCCGGAAACTCGACAAAGCTAACCGCCCTCAGGCCCATTTCCAGGGCCCGCGCCCTCTGGGCGGGGCTCCTGGCCACCACCGTGGTGCGTGCCCCCAGGGCGTGCAACACCCGCCCCAGGGTAACACCCGTACGGCCGAAGCCCACCACGAAGGCCTCGCTGCCGTGCAGGGTGATGGGCAGGCGTTCCATGGCCATCATGATGGCCCCTTCTGCCGTGGGAATGGAGTTGAGAATGGCCACGTGGTCCAGGTCCATCAGTTCTACCAGGACCAGGTCCAGGCGGCGAACCAGTTCCCGCAGCACGGGCCGGGCCACACCCACGAATACCGGCGTGCCCGGCGGCACCCGCCCCAGGGTCTCCTCGCTCAAGTACAGCGGCAGGGTCCCGTGGGTGGCGTAAATCTGGCCTTTTTCGTTAACCCCCGGCACCGGCAGCACGATAGCTTTAATTCCTTCCACGGCGGAAACAATGTCGTCGCAGATCACCACCTGCGGCGTGGCCGGAAGCGGCAAACCCACCACCCGCACCGAGGCCCCGAGAATGGCCAGCTCCGTGGCCAGATACATCTCCCGCGCGTCCCCGCCGAGCACGGCCAGGGTAAACCCCGTCAGGTCGGGCCGCATGGCCTGCGTGGCCCCCTTTTCGTCCCCAGTGTTGTAAAACAATATATGAGGACGAAAAGGGGCCGGTGCCTGTCATGAATCAGGTCTCGAAAAGGAGCCTGTCCAACCCGTAGACGAGTTCCCGCAAGTCCATTACCTTGCGTACGGCAAGCAGAACTCCGGGCATAAAGGATTCCCGGGACGTGGAATCGTGGCGTATGGTGAGGGTTTGGCCGGTCCCCCCGAAGATTACCTCCTGATGGGCCACCAGCCCCGGCAGGCGCACGCTGTGGATGCGGATGCCTCCGTCGTAGGTGCCGCCCCGTACGCCGGGTAGCTTTAATTCCTCGGTGGGCAGGCCCTGGCGGAAGTCTCCGCGCACTTCGGCCAGGAGCTCGGCGGTTTTAAGGGCCGTACCCGAGGGCGCGTCGATTTTCTGATCGTGGTGCAGTTCGATGATTTCCACCTGCGGGAAAAAGCGTGCCGCCTCGGCGGCGAACCGCATCATGAGGACCGCGCCAAGGGCGAAGTTGGGAGCCACTACGGCACCGACCCCCACCGTGGCAGACAGCCGGCGCAATTCTTCCAGCTCTGCGGCCGGTATACCCGTGGTACCCACCACGGGCCGCACCCCCTTGCCCAGGGCCAAGCGGGCGTTTTGAACCGCGGCGGTTGCGGCGGTAAAATCAACGAGTACGTCCGGCCTGACCTCGTCCAGGACCCCCTCCAGGTCCTCTCGTACCGGGACTCCGATTTCGCCCAGACCGGCCAGCACGCCCGCGTCTGTATTCACGCGACGTACGTCCACGGCCGCCACCAGCATCAGGTCCTCCGCGCGCCATACCGCGCGCACCACCTCGGTACCCATCCGGCCGGCGGCACCGGTAACCGCTACCCTGATCACCCTACCACCTCCGCTGAGCTTGGCATTTTGGGTCTTATTTTGTTATGCGGGGCCGCCGGATGTCAAGAAAAACTCCCCTAACGGTTTTAGCGGGGTTCCCGAACCACAAAAACCCTACCGGGAAGCACGAGGCGGTACTCCGCCGCAGGGCATCCGGAACCCCCGGTCAGGAGCAAGTACCGGGCGTCGGGGACGCCGCGGAAACCGATCCGCGGCCACGGCTTCCCATCCTCCGACTTCATGGGCGGATGACCTCCTTGAGTACCGGTGCGACAGAGAAAAAGATACCCGCAAGGCCGGCGTGGTTGGTTCGCCCGGCTGGTGGTCTCAGACCCGGGTGCGCCAGCTCTGGCGGTAGATGTTCACGTCGACGTGGCCCGGTTCGGGAAGGTCCCGCCGCTCGATGACGCCGCTGAAGACGAAGGCGTCCTGGCCCCAGCGGGATTCCACGAAACCACCCACCACCTCGAATTCGGTGCGCCGGCCCTCCAGGACTTCCAGGGGATTGAAGGGCTCGTCGAGCCTGAGCTCCAGAGCGTAATCCCGAAATAGCTCCCAGATGAGCTTCTCGAGTTCGGGCGGCGGACACACCACCGGTAGCTTGATGTCGCGCGCCGCCTCGGCCCGGGGAATCATGTGGTTGTGGGCATACAGCCTTTCCGTCAGGCTGTTCACTATGCGCTCGACGCGCTCTTCCTCGGCCGGCTCGTAGTGAAGATAGAGCAACCGGCGGGCCAGGGACCTTATGAGGAGGTAATTGCGGTGTACGTTGCCCAGGGTGAGCGGGTGGATGCGTTCCGCCAGCAGGTGGAAGGCCTGGCTCAGTTCTTCTTCGCCCGACAACCCTGCCTTTTCGCGGGCCAGGGCCATGTAAGCGATCACGTCTTCCACATGTACGGGGATGCGGGCGGACGGCTGGCACGGGTCCTGGGGACTGAAGGCGTTGACCACGCTGGGGTCGATGGGGCCCAGTTCGCCCATTTTCCCCATGAGGATCTCGTCGGCACCAAGGCAGATGAGGGTGCCGGCGCTGTAGGCGCGGTAGGGCACCAGGACCGCGAAGTGGGGCGTATACTCCCGTATCAGGTGTACAAGGCGCCACGGGGTCAGAATGTCCCCCCCGCGGGTGTAGAGAAACAGGTCGATGCGAGGTTGCGGGCCGCAGAGTTCAAGGTGCCGGTAAATCACGGGTACGACGTCGGAAGCCACGCGCGTACCCACGTTCTCGCGGTCCCCGGCCACATAGCAGATCAGTACCGCCTCGCGCAGCGCGCTTATTTGTTCCATGAGCCGGACGCGGCGTTCGTAGGCCATACTTCCGGTAGTATGTGCACAAAACCACAGAAAATTCCCGGCAGGGTGTTTTTCCCCGGCCGGGCACACCGAGCGGTATTCAGGTAGCGTTACGGGGGGAGGACGGCTCCAGTTCGACGATGATCACCTGGTTTCCGATCTTACGCACCGCCTCCCAGGGAATGACCAGGGCCCCGGTTTTGGTCCACCATCCGGTCAGGCCGGCCCTTCGGGGCAGGATCAGGGCCTGCACCTGTCCGGAACGTACGTCTATGGCCAGGTCGGAGTCGCCGACCACCCCCAGACGCGCACCGTTCGTAAGGTTTATGACTTCCTTGCCCACCAGTTCGGCCATCCGCAACGGATACCACCCCCGAAGCCCAGGCGCCACACGAAGGGCTGGATCACGGCCAGGAGCAGGGATATACTGGCCAGGGGTTCGAGGGACACGGGTCCCAGGGAGACCCGTGCCGGCACGTGGATGTTGAGGAATTCCAGAAGTAAAACCAGGGAAAGGTAGATGCCGCCGGCAGTCCCCACCAGACCGGCCAGGGCCTGGGAAAGGGGCGAGGGCCTCTCGTCGAACTGCCGCTGCCGCATCCTGATCAGGTCCACGCGCCCGCAAACGCCCAACGCCACCAGCAGCAGGATGGTACAGGCGACCAGCACCGTGACGGCCATGTTGTCCCACCCCCGTACTATGTTTACTGGCGGGGACGGGCCAATATGCCTGATTCAGCGCCCGGTGTGGCCGAATCCCCCTTCACCCCGCGGCGTATCTTCGAGGGCCTCAACCTCTTCCCAGCGCACGCGGGCCACTTCCTGCACCACGAGTTGCGCTATGCGGTCCCCGCGGTTTACGGTGAAGGGCCGGGGCCCGTGGTTGATGAGGATGACCTGGATTTCTCCCCGGTAATCCGCGTCGACGGTCCCGGGGGCGTTGAGCAAGGTCACGCCGAACTCCCGCGCCAGCCCGCTGCGCGGCCGCACCTGGGCCTCGTAACCGGGAGGGAGAGCAAGCGCTATGCCGCAGGGAATGGCCCGGTACTCACCGGGGGCAAGGATTACGGGCTCTTCCACGGCGGCGTAGAGATCCATGCCCGCGGCGCCGGCGGTCATGTACCGGGGCAGCGGCAGGTCGGTTGCGGTGGGCAGGCGCCTGATGCGCACCGGCACTTCCTTCATAATACCCGGCCTACCGACTCGTGCAGGGTAGTACAGTCGTTCCAGGGGCCCACCACGGCGATGGAGAAGTCCTCCGGCCTCAGCATGTTTGCGGCCAGCCTCCGCACGTCCTCATCGGTCACCCGTTCGATGCGCTCCACCACTTCCTCGGGGGTGAGGTGCCGGCGCAGGTAAAGTTCCGACTTGGCCAGGCGGCTCATCCTGGTGCTCACACTTTCCAGGCTCAGCAACAAACCGCCCTTGAGCTGGTCCTTGGCGCGGCGGAGTTCCTCGGGCCGCAGTCCGTTGGCGCTCAGGTCCAGGACTTCCCGGCAGATGAGCTCCAGCACCTGCCTGGTATTTTCCTTACTGAGCCCGGCGTAGATGCCAAAAATTCCGCTGTCGCGGTAGGAGCTGTGGTAGGAATAGACCGAATAGGCCAGGCCGCGCCGTTCCCGAATTTGCTGGAAAAGGCGCGAACTCAGGCCCCCTCCCAGCACGGTGTTGACCACCTGCAGGACGTAAAGTTGCTCGTGGTCCAGGCTGAGACCCGCCGTGCCGAGGCAAAGGTGCACCTGCTCCGTGTCCTTGGTACGGCAGGTCACCTCACGGTGGGGCACCGGCCTGTGGACCGACGGTGTACCGCCCGCCGGTGGTCCGATGGCGGCAAAGGCACCTGATAACCGGTCCACCACCTGCTGGTGCGTGATGTGGCCGGCGGCGGCCACGATCACGCGTCCGCGGAGGTAATACCGCTCGTAGAAACTAAGGACCGCCTCGCGGTCGAAATTCTGGACCGTTTCCTGGCGGCCCAGCACGGGCCGTCCCAGCGGGTGACCCTGCCACAGGGTGCTGGCAAAGACGTCGTGCACCAGTTCGTCCGGGGTATCCTCGTACATCTTGATTTCTTCCAGCACCACGTTCTTTTCCCGCTCCAGGTCTTCTTTTGCGAAGCGGGAGTTGAAGAACATGTCGGTCAGCACGTCCGCCGCCAGATCGAAATGTTCGTCCAGCACCCGGGCGTAATAGCAGGTGTACTCCTTGGTCGTGAAGGCGTTGAGCTGGCCGCCCACGGCCTCCAAAGACTCGGCGATTTCGCTGGCGGTGCGGCGGTGCGTCCCCTTGAAAAACAGATGCTCGATGAAATGCGAGAGACCGTGGTATTCGGGGGCCTCGTCCCGGGACCCCACCTCCACCCACACGCCCAGCACCACGGAGCGCACGTGGGGTATCTCCTCCGTCAGGATGGTTACCCCGTTCTCAAGGACGGTCTTGTGATACATGGATTCTCCTCCTGCCCGGCAATTGACAGCTTCATTCTTCGGCCAGCAGGCTGCCCACGGTGCCCGGTTCGTACCCCTGGGCCCGCAGCTCCTTGAGGATGAGCGGGAGGGCCTCCACCGTCGGCGCCGTAGGGTGCAGCAGGACGATGGCGCCGTTGTGGGCCCGGCGAACCACCCGGTCGGCGAGAGTACCGGGATCGGGCAGCTGCCAATCCAATCCATCAATGCTCCACATGATGACCCGCAGCCCGCACAGGGCGGCCGCCTCGAGCACGGCAGGTCCGCACTCCCCGTACGGCGGAGCGAAAAGGCGAGGTTCGCAGCCCGTGATCCGGAGAATAGCCTCACAGCTCCGGCGCAGTTCTTCCTGATTGGCGGTCCTGGTCAGGCGGTCCGGGTGGGGGTGGGAATGCCCGTGGGTGCCGATTTCGTGGCCTGCCGCGGCGATCTCGCGCGCACACGCGGGGTGTTGTTCGGTCCACCGGCCGGTCAGGAAAAAGGTAGCCCGCACCCCGTGCTCCGCCAGACACCTCAGGAGGGCCGGCAGGTTCTCCTCCCCCCAGTCCACGTTGAAGGTAAGGGCCATTTTCCTTGTTTCGCTGCTCCCCCGAAAAACGGGACCCGGAACCGCGGCCGGGGCCACCAAGCGGTCCCGCAGGGTCAGAGCCAATGCCAGCAATACGGGAAGCAGAACCGCCGCCAGTACTGCCAGGCGGCGCAGGCGGCGCCACGATACGAAATAAGCGCCCAGCACAACCAGCCTCCCCGGGCGTGGGTGCCCGGGGAGATCCTATGCACGATGCGGGGCGTTTATAAGGGGGCCACGGAGAACTTTGCCTTAGGAAAGCTACGCATTTACAGGCACCGGTGCGCTGGCAAAATTATCCGTATCACCGGCGGCGCGCACGCGGGGAGCGTTCGTTCCGGGTGGCTTGCGGCCTCAAGCCCTCCTTCTGGGGCCGCTGGACCTCCTTCTTGGACAGCTTGATGCGGCCCTGATTGTCGTAACCGGTCACCTTGACCAGCACCTCGTCGCCTTCCTTCACCACGTCTTCCACCCGGCGCACGCGGGTGGGGGCCAGCTGCGAGATGTGCACCAGCCCCTCCTTGCCGGGCAGGCCGAGAACTCCCGGCACAATTTCCACGAAGGCACCGAATTCGGTGATTCTGGTCACGCGGCCCCGGTAGACCTGGCCCACGGTGATCTCTCGGGTGAGGCTCTCGATGATGGACCTCGCGCGCTCTCCGGCCTCCTGGGTAGGCGCGGCGATGAAGATGCGGCCGTCGTCCTCGATGTCGATTTCGGTCCCGGTCTCCTCGCAGATGCGGCGGATGACCTTGCCACCCGGTCCGATGACCTCACGAATCTTGTCCGGATCGATGACCATCTGAATAATGCGCGGAGCCAGGGGCGACAGTTCCTTCCGGGGCGCCGGCAAAACCTCCAGCATCTTGCCGAGGATGTAGAGGCGGGCCTCCCGGGCCTGCTCCAGGGCCTGCCTGAGAATATCCGTCGTCACGCCGGGAATCTTAATGTCCATCTGCAGGGCCGTAATCCCGGCGGCGGTACCGGCCACTTTGAAGTCCATATCGCCCAGGTGATCCTCGATGCCCTGAATATCCGTGAGAACCCGCACCTCGTCCCCTTCTTTGATGAGGCCCATGGCAATGCCGCTCACCGGTGCCTTGATGGGGATGCCGGCGTCCATCAGGGCCAGGGTGCTGCCGCAAACGCTGCCCATGGAGGTGGACCCGTTGGAGGAGAGTACCTCGGATACGAGCCGGATGGTGTACGGGAAACCGTCCTCCGGCGGTATGACCGGCTCCAGGGCCCGCTCGGCCAGGGCGCCGTGCCCGATTTCGCGCCTTCCGGGGCCGCGGATGGGCCGGGCCTCGCCCGTACTGTAGGGCGGAAAGTTGTAGTGGTGCATGAACCGCTTGGACTCTTCCAGGTCCAGCCCGTCCAGGATCTGCTCGTCACCCACCGCCCCGAGGGTGGCGACGGTCAGGATCTGGGTCTGCCCCCTGGTGAACAAACCCGAGCCGTGGGTCCGGGGCAGCACCCCCACCTCCACCGAGACGGGCCGGATTTCGTTACAGGCCCGGCCATCGATCCTGACCCCTTCTTTAAGGATCAGGTGCCGCACAATGCGCTTCTCGACGTTGGCCACTATTTCGCGCAAGCTCGCTTCCTGTTCCGGGTGGTCGGCCAGGAGTTCCGCGACCAGGTTTTCCTTGGTCTCTTCCAGCAGTTTTTCGCGGTCGGCCTTGTCCAGCCTCATGCTTACGCAGGTTCTGACGGCTTCCCGCAAACGCTCCTCACACCGGGGGGTAACCGCCGCCTCCAGCTCGGGGTCGATGGCGGCGATGGTAGGTGTGAACTTTTCCTTCGCCAGACCCAGCGCATAAGCTTCCCTTCTGAAATCCTCGATGAAATCCACCAGGCGTCGGACCTGCGCGTGACCGAACTCGATGGCCTGGAGGACCACATCCTCGGGCACCTCGTGGGCCCCTGCCTCCACCATCATTACGGCGTCCCTGGTGCCGGCCACCACCAGATGCAGGGTGCTCTTTTCGGCCTGGGCCACCGTAGGGTTGACCACCGGCCGGCCCTCCACCCAGCCCACAATCACGCCCCCGATGGGCCCGGCAAAGGGAATATCCGAGATGGTGAGGGCCGCCGAGGCGCCCACCATGGCCGTGATGTCCGGGGCGCAGTCCTGGTCCACCGAAAGGATGGTGGCCACCACGTGCACCTCGTTGCGCATACCCTTGGGAAAAAGGGGCCGAATGGGGCGGTCGATCAGCCGGGCCGAGAGAATGGCCTTTTCGCTGGGTCGCCCCTCGCGCTTGATAAACCCACCCGGGATGCGGCCCACGGCGTAGTGCCTTTCCTCGTAGTCCACGGTCAGGGGAAAGAAATCGATGCCCTCACGCGGCTCCCGGGCACAGGTGGCTGTTACCAGCACAACCGTCTCACCGTAGCCCACCAACACCGCGCCGTTGGCCTGACCGGCCACACGGCCTGTCTCCAGCCAGAGCGTACGGCCGCCCACATCTATATCGCGTCTCAGCATGATTAACCTCCAATCAAAAAGAAGCGGGGAGACCCCGCTTGCACCGTTAACTACTTACGAAGGCCCAGTTGTTCTAGGAGATGCCGGTAGCGTTCGTGATCGCGATCCCGCAGGTAATTCAAAAGGGCCCGCCGTTGGCCCACCATCTTGAGCAGCCCCCGGCGGGAATGGAAATCCTTACGGTGGACCTTGAGGTGCTCGGTTAGGGAGTTTATCCGTTCGGTCAGAATGGCGATCTGCACCTCTGGTGATCCCGTGTCGTTCTCGTGCCGTTGAAAGCGGGCTATGATGCCCTGTTTCTGATCCGGTCTGAGGGCCATGGTGTTCTACCTCCTGTCAATCGCTGCTGGCGGAGAGGGGTGTTTTTCTCCCCGACAGAGTTCATTTTCCGATAACAGTTATCACTACTCGCCCCTGGGGCGTATCCTTTGCCACCAGGTCAAACATGCGGCCCGAACGGGCAATAAACCCGCGAAACCGGGTGGCCGCGGTAACGCGCCCGGGAATGCTACCGGCCGCGGCAATGACGTCCTCCACGGTGATGTTTTGCTGCCGCAGGTTCTGCAGGCGCCCCTGGGCATGCCGGGTGATGATGATTCTCATCTAACCGTAATCATCCTCTTCCTCGGCCAGAAACGCGTAAAGGGCATCGGACAGCGCTACCAGCGGAGCATTGTCCACGTTGGAAGAACGGTAAATTTCTTCCAATTCCTGCTTTAACCGCTGGAACTCTTCGCTCAAGCAGATGACCGCAATGCGGCTCACCACGGCTCGGATTTCTTCTTCAGATAGGTGCAGGCGCGCCAGGGGCAACGGGTTCTCTCCTTTCCCGGGCCGTCTTAATTTTAGCACATCAGGTTTGCCAAGTAAACATTCTTTAGCATTATATCGAGCCTTCTGCGTTTTTATGCTCCATGGCCCGCACGCGGCCTATGTCCCGGTGAATCTGAAGGACCAACTCCGCCGGGTCTTTGAACCTGCGTTCGGAGCGCAGGCGCTGCACAAACATGACCTTAATAGATCGGCCGTACAGGTCCCCCGTAAAGTCGAGGACGTGCACTTCCACTCCCGGTCGCTGCCGGTCCGCAACGAAGGTCGGGCGGGTACCGACGTTGGCCACACCCCAAAAAACGTCGTCCCCGATTCTCACCCTGACGGCGTACACGCCGTTGGCGGGTAGCAGGAGGTTCTCGGGTACGGCCACGTTTGCGGTGGGGAAGCCCAGGATCCGGCCCCTTTGGTCCCCCGTGATCACCCGACCCTCCACGAAGGGAGAATAGCCCAGGTAGCGCCGCGCCCTTTCCACGTCACCGGTACCCAGCAGATTCCGGATCAGGGTGCTGCTGACCACCTGGCCCTCGATTTCCACCGGGGGCACGATGTGGACGCCGAAACCGTACCGGGCCCCGTAACGTTGCAAATCCCCGGCCTTGCCCGCGCCGCGGTGGCCGAAGGTGAAGTTGTACCCCACGATCACCTCGCGCACCGCCAGCTCACGACACAGTACCTGGCGCACGAAATCCTCGGGAGACAGGCGCGCCAGTTCGACGGTAAAGGGCACGCAGAGCAACACTTGTACCCCCAGCACCTCCAGGAAGCGCTCCTTGGCCTCCCGGGTCAGGAGCAGCGGCGGCGCATGGTTCGGGCTCAGTACCGCGGCGGGGTGGGGATCGAAGGTAAAGACCACGGGTGTGGCGCCCACCTCCCCCGCAATCCGGACCAGTTCGCGAATGAGGCGCCGGTGTCCCAGGTGCACCCCGTCGAAGTTGCCCAGACTCAGGACGATGGAGGGGTACCGCTCTTTGAGTCCCCTGAAATCGTCGTACACTTCCATGGCGCTGCCCCCCGGAATCTACAAGACAAATACCGGCTGGAAGCCGTACCGGTCGCCGTCCAGTTTTTCCGCGCGGGCCACGGCGATCAGGCCTTCCGGACCCACCAGGCGAACCACGGTGCCCTCGGTTACGGACATTGTTTGTGCCACTCCCGGAGGGTACAGGCGTCGCCCGTGCCGCACTGCGGCCACGGCCCCCGGCCGTAGCGCAATCGCAGGGAGGTGGCTCAGGGCCCGATTTATGGGTATCACCGCCCGTTCCAGGCGGCCCCGCGCGGCCAGACCGGCCAGCTCTTCCAGTGTATGGCTGCCGGCCACCGTAAACCGGCCCACCGCCGTCCGCAGCAAAAAGGAAACGTGGGCCCCGCAACCCAACCTGGCACCGAGGTCCACGGCCAGGGAGCGTACGTAGGTGCCCTTCCCGCACTCCACCTCCACCAGCACCCGGGGGTGATTGCCGCCCCACCCGGCGGTGTGCACCGCCTCGATGCGGTGAATGCGCACCCTTCGTGGTGGGCGCGGCACGGTGCGGCCAGCGCGTGCCAGTTCGTAAAGCCTCCGACCGCCCACCCGTACCGCCGAGACCATGGGAGGCACCTGCATATAATCCCCCACAAATGATTGCAGGGCCGCCGCGACCATCTCCCAAGTCATCCCTGCGGCGGACACGACCTCCAGCACTTGACCTGTGGCGTCGCCCGTGTCGGTGGTAATTCCCAGGGTGAGTTCCGCGCGGTAAACCTTGTTCTCCTCCGCGAGGAAACCGGCGATGCGGGTGGCCCTCCCCAGACATACCAGCAGCACCCCGGCGGCCGCGGGGTCGAGGGTTCCGGTGTGGCCGACCCTTTTTTGCCCCGAGAGCCGGCGCAAATAATCCACCACGTCGTGGGAGGTCATGCCCGGTGGTTTTAGCACGTTGATTACGCCTTCGCACACGCGGCTTCCAGAGCCTCCATCGCCGCGGCCAGGACCTGTTCCCTGACCACCGTCAGGTCCCCTTCGACAATGCATCCGGCGGCCCGGGCGTGGCCCCCGCCGCCGAAGCGCGCGGCTATGCGGTTGACGTCCACGCAACGCTTAGAACGCAGGCCCACCTTAACACGACCTTCGGGCATCTCCCGGAAAAGCAGCGCCAGCTCCACTCCGCGCACCAGGCGTGCGTAATCTATGATGCCGTCCAGGTGCTCGTCCCGTGCCGCCAGCTCCCGCAGTGCCTCCCGGCTGAGGGTCATCCAGGCCATGCGGCCACAGGGGCTTAAGCCCAGCGTCTCCAGGGCGACCTTCAAAACCAGCAGGTGTGTCAGGGGTTTCTCTTCGTACAGGAGGCTGCTTATCAGGGCCGCCGGTACCCCGGCCTCCATCAAACGGGCCACGCGCCGGTGGGTATCGGGCGTGGTGTTGCTGAAGCGAAAGGACCCCGTATCCGTTAGAATGGCGGTGTACAGGCAGGTGCCGGTTTCCCTGGTGGGCGGTATACCCAGGACCTCCAGCAGGTCGAAGACGATCTCACCGGTGGCCGCGGCCGACGGATCTATGTGACGCCAGGCGCCGAAGCCGTCATTTTCCAGGTGATGGTCGAGCACCAGAACCGGAACCCGCTCCACCAGGGGGCGCAGGGCAGGGGCAATACGCTCCGGCCGGGCGCAATCCACCACCACGACCAGATCGTGGGTCCCGGTTAGGGCGCCCGCGTCGACAACAAGGCGTTCCGCCCCCGGCAGGAAACCGTAAGTCGAAGGGACGGGATCCGGGCAAAACATGGCCACTTTTTTGCCGGCCTGTTCCAGGGCCAGCCCCAGGGCCAGGGTGGAACCCAGGGAATCGCCGTCGGGCATAATGTGTCCCGTGATTAAGGGATACCGGCTGCCGGCCAGTACCGAGGCCACCGCGGCCAGACTAGTCATGTCTCACTTCCTCCAGCAGTTCCAGCACCCGGGCGCCCTGCTTGATGGAATCGTCGCGGCGGAAGACGATCTCGGGTGTGTGGCGGAGGCGGATGCGCCGGCCGAGTTCGCTGCGTACGAAGCCCTGGGCCCGCCGCAGGGCCTCGAAGGTCGCCTTTTGCTCCTCGGGTGAGCCCATTACGCTCACGAAAATCTTGGCGTGCCGCAAGTCGCCCGACACCTCGACAGCCGTTACCGTGGCAAACCCGATGCGAGGGTCCTTCAGTTCGTTGCGCAGGATGTCCGAAACCTCTTCCTTGATGGCTTCGCTGAGACGTTCCGGCCGGTAAGACACTGCCGTTACCCCGCTTTCCTCCCGACCTCAGGCCAGCTCCCGCTTAACGGTCTCTATCGTGTAGGCTTCGATGATATCGCCTTCCTGGATGTCGTTGAACTTCTCCAGGGCAAGTCCGCACTCAAAGCCCTGCGACACCTCGCGCACGTCGTCCTTGAAACGCTTTAACGAGTCGATTTTGCCTTCATATACTACCACACCGTCCCGCACCAGGCGGACCTTGGCGTCGCGCGTTACCTTACCCTCGTGTACGTAGCACCCGGCGATGGTACCGACCTTAGAGACCTTGAAGATCTTGCGTACCTCGGCCCGACCGAGGAAGACCTCGCGGTACTCGGGCTCGAGCAGCCCGCTCAGGGCGGCCTTGACGTCGTTCACCACGTCGTAAATCACGCGGTACAGGCGGATGTCGACCCGCTCCGCCTCGGCGGCCCGGCGCGCGTTAACGTCCGGCCGGACGTTAAAGCCGAAGATGATGGCCCGCGAGGCCGAGGCCAGCATGATGTCAGTCTCGGTGATGGCCCCCACGCCGCTGTGGATGACGTTGACCCGCACCTCGTCGGTACCCAGGCGCTCCAGGGCCACGCGCAGGGCCTCCACGGTCCCGTGGACGTCACCCTTGATGATGATGGGCAGTTCCTTGACCTGGCCCGCGGCCCCTTGCTTCAGGAATTCGTCCAGGGTGGTGCGGCCCGTCGTGGCCTTCAGCTCTTCCTCGCGCCGCTTGAGCTGCCGCCGCATCGCCACCTGGCGGGCGAAGCGCTCGTCCTGGACCACATAGAAGGCGTCGCCGGCCTGGGGAACCTCGGAGAGACCCAGGACCTCTACCGGGACCGACGGGCCGGCCTTTTTCAGGCGCCGCCCCTGGTGGTCCATCATGGCCCGCACCCGACCGTAGGCCGCACCGGCCACCACGGCGTTGCCGACCTCCAAGGTGCCCGTTTGCACCAGCACCGTAGCCACCGGGCCGCGCCCTTTGTCCAGTTCGGCCTCGATTACGGTACCGCGGGCGGGTCGATGCGGGTTGGCCTTGAGGTCCATCATTTCGGCGACCAGCAAGATCATTTCCAGGAGTTCCGGCAGGCCGTCCCCGCGTACCGCGGACACCGGTACGCAGATGGTGTCCCCGCCCCACTCTTCCGGTACCAGACCGTGTTCGGTCAGTTGCTGCTTAACCCGTTCGGGGTTGGCGTCGGGCTTATCGATCTTATTAATGGCCACGATGATGGGTACGTTGGCCGCACGACAGTGGTTGATGGCCTCTACGGTCTGGGGCATCACCCCGTCGTCGGCCGCCACCACCAGCACCGCGATATCCGTTACCCTGGCCCCGCGGGCGCGCATGGCGGCAAAGGCCTCGTGTCCCGGAGTATCGATAAAGGTAATCTTCTTTCCTGCGTGCTCGACCTGGTACGCGCCTATGTGCTGGGTGATGCCGCCGGCCTCGGTGGCCGTCACGTTGGTCTGCCGGATGGCGTCCAGCAGAGACGTCTTACCGTGGTCCACGTGCCCCATGACGGTGACCACGCTCGGACGCGGCTCCAGCAGGCTCGGGTCCTCTTCCGGCTCCTGGGCCAGCAGGGCCTCCAGATCCACCTCGGGCTTGACCTGCACCTCGTAGCCGAATTCGCTGGCCACCACGGCCGCCGTGTCGGCATCGATCTCCTGGTTGATGGTTACCATCACACCCAGCATCATCAGCCGCTTGATGACCTCGGCGGCGCCCTTGTGCATCTTTTGCGCCAGTTCCTGGACCGTGATACGCTCGCCGATGACGATGGGTTTCCTTTCGACCGGCTCGACCACGCTCACCGGGCGGGTCCTTTCCGCCAGCCGGCGCTCCAGCCCTGTCAGGCGCTCATAGCGCTCCTCACGGCGGTCCTCACGCAGGATCCTGGGGACGTCACGGTCCTTAACCGGCCGGGCCGCCTCCCGGCCCGTCTTGGGCTTCTCGCCCGGTCGTAGCTTTTCGTCGACGCGGGGAGGGGGAATGGCCAGACCCCGGCCCCGGCCCTCGCGCGGAAACTTCCTCGGCGCTTCCCTGGGGGTAGCGGCCGTTGCCTGACCCGGGCGCGCCCCGCGTTCCCTTCCCGGCGGTCCCGCCTGTTGTGCGGGCGGCCTGGCCGGAGTCGCGGGTTGTACGGGCGGCCTGGCCGCAGTCGCGGGCTTGGTTTCCACCGGTTTCGGCGGTGGCGCCGGAGCGGGCTTGGCCTGGGCCTGGGTGGCCGGTGGCTGGGCGGGCGCTCCGGCCCGCAATCTGAACTGTTCAAAGAAAGGGCGCTCCTCGAAACGCCGGTCCGGGGGACGTTGGGGCACCCGGTCCACCAGTCCCGGACCACGGGGCACCCGCGCCGCGGGCCCCCGAGTGCTGACCACCTGGCCCTGGGCCGGCCGCGGGGACTCAGCTGCCGGTGATTCGCCGCCTGCCGTTCCCGACACCCTGTTTCCCTTGACGGGTTCCTTCGCGCCCTGCGACGGCCGTGCGACCTTGGCCTGCGGCCGGTAGTAATCGAGTAACATTTTCACCTGATGGTCGTCCAGGGTGCTCATGTGGGACTTGACCACAACGCCCCATTGCCCCAGGCGGTTGATTATGTCCTTGCTCTCGATATTGAGCTCTTTGGCCAGCTCGTGTACCCTTTTTTTCAATATTCATCACCTCCGGGATAGCTTTTCGGTCATCGCCGGTTTTCCCCCCTTTCCCGGCCCGCCGAGTATCCCCCGGGCCAGATGTTCGGACGTGACGGCTACTACCGAACGGGGCGGTTTTCCCAGCAATCTTCCCAATTCGTCGCGCGTACCGTGGCGCACCACGGGAATTCCGTATCGCGCCGCCAGAAGCTCAAACTCCCGTGCCGTACGCGGCGCGGCGTCCGCGGCCACCACAAGCATCTTGACCCTCCCTGTCGCCAGCCCGACGCGGACGGCCGTGGTTCCGGACACCACCTGCCCGGCACGTGCGGCCAGGCCCAGCAGGCCCCTTAACCTTGCACCCGCCGCCGTAGTTCCTCCATCACCTCCGGGGCTATGGATGTGCGCAGGGCTCGTTCCAGCCGGCGGGCCTTTACCGCCTTTACCAGACAATCTTCCTGAGGGCATATGTATGCCCCCCTTCCGGACCTTTTGCCCGTGGGGTCTACGGCCACGGTCCCATCGGGTGTGCGTACCACACGGATGAGCTCCCTTTTCGACCTCATCTGCTGGCAGCCCACACACATCCGCTCCGGAACCTTCTTGACCCGCGGCAAGCCGGCACGCACCCCCTATTCTGCCTGTAGGTAGGCCTCACCGTATTCACGGGCGTAGATTTCAGCCATCTGCGATTCGCTCTTGATGTCGATTTTCCAACCGGTGAGTTTGGCCGCCAATCTTGCGTTCTGGCCTTCCTTACCTATGGCCAGGGATAGCTGGTAGTCCGGAACGATGACCCGGGCTATTCTTTCTTCCTCCCACACCTCCACCGCAATCACCTTGGCGGGCGAAAGGGCGTTGGCCACAAACTTGGAAGGGTCCGGACTCCACCTTACCACGTCTATCTTTTCGCCATTGAGTTCGTTGACGATGGCCTGGATCCGGGAACCCTTGGGGCCAACGCAGGCTCCCACCGGGTCCACGTTCTCGTCCGTGGAATATACGGCGATCTTGGACCTTGCCCCCGCCTCACGGGCCAGGGCCCTCAGTTCCACGGTTCCATCGTTCAGTTCCGGCACTTCCAGTTCCAGGAGGCGCTTCAAGAGTCCGGGGTGGGTACGCGAAACCAGGATCTGGGGGCCTTTAGAGGTCTTGCGCACCTCCAGGATGTAGGCCTTCAGGCGTTCGCCCTGGCGGTACTCCTCCCCGGGAATCTGCTCCGAGGGCATGAGTACGGCCTCAGCCCGACCCAGCTCGAGGTACACGTTCCGCTGCTCGATACGCTGGATGAGCCCGCTGACTATGTCTCCCTCGCGGCTGGCAAACTCTTCGTAAATGATATTCCGCTCGGCCTCCCGGATGCGCTGCAGGACCACCTGCTTGGCCGTTTGGGCCGCGATACGGCCGAAGTTGCGCGGCGTCACCCTGGTTTCGACCACGTCACCGACCTGGTAGCGGGGGTCGAGGCGACGGGCCTCCTCCAGGGAGATCTCCAGCCGCGGGTCTTCGACCTGTTCCACCACCCGGCGCTGTGTGAAAACGTGGTACTCCCCGGTATGGCGGTCGATCTGCACCCGCGCGTTCTGGGCCGAGCCGAAATTGCGCTTGTAGGCCGAAAGCAGGGCCGCCTCGATGGCCTCAAGCAATACCTCCATGGAAATACCCTTTTCCCTTTCCAGCTCCCTGAGGGCTCCGATAAATTCGCTGTTCACACTACCCGCCTCCTGCTACAGTTCCACCGCAAGCCTGGCCGCCGCGACCTGGGCCAGGGGTATGGTGAATTCCACACCGTCTACCTCCACGGTAATTTCCTCCGTCCCGGCCTTTTGCAGGCGCCCGACGAAACGGCGGCGCCCTTCGATGGGCGCGTACGTCCTGACCTGCACCTTCCGGCCCTGGTACCGCACGAAATCTGCGGGCTTCTTCAGGGGCCGCTCCAGGCCGGGGGAAGACACCTCCAGGTGGTAGGCATGGGGTATGGGGTCCTTGACGTCCAGGAGGGGACCCAGCCGCTCCGAAACGTTCTGACAATCCGTCAGGCTGACCCCGCCGGGTTTATCGATGAATACGCGCAGGAACCACCGGCCTCCCTCGCGCACGAACTCCAGGTCCACCAGTTCTAACCCGAGGGCATCCAAAATCGGTTGTACGAGTTGTTCCGTCACCTGTAATACGCGTTTACTCACCTTTGAGCCCCCATTACAGGAACGAAGGAGTGGGAACACCCACTCCTGCCGAAATGCAGTACTCCGCAAACCAGGATCAGTATAACACAACGTGTGACTTAACGCAAGCTTTTGTTTGCCGACCTGGCGGCCCGGCCGGGACCGGGTTGTCTCATGCCGGGTCCCGGGAGGTCGGCCCGGCCTGTGACCTCTGCCGTGTGGGCCCGTTGTGCCGCCCGCCGCAGGTACCAGCCGGCAGGCAGGATAAGGGCCGTGACCGCCAGGGGGATAAGGTAATCGAAGGCCGCCCACGGCACCAACAGCGGATGCACCGCGGGGTCCTCGGCCACCATGGTACCGGCAACCCAGGTCAGCACCCCGGCCCCCGCGTACAAGAAGACGGGGTAACGTTCCACCAGCCAGGCGATGGCCTGGCTGCCCAGAAAGAGAAGCGGCAGGCTCAACAGGAGGCCGAAAACGACCAGTCCGATGCTGCCCCGTGCAGCTCCGGCCACGGCCAGCATGTTGTCGAAACTCATTACCAGGTCCGCCATGATGATGGTCCTTATGGCTCCGACGAGGGTTTCCGCAGGGTCCACCCTGACGGTCTCTTCCTTGCGGACCAGCAGTTTAAGGGCAATCCAGCCCAGGACCAGTCCACCTGCGGCCCGCAGGAAAGGGACACCGATCAGGTAGACCACGATGGAGGTAAAGAAAATCCGTAGCACCACGGCGCCGCCCACACCCCAGATCACGGCCCTGCGCTTCCATGCCGGGGGCAGGCCGCGGCAGGCCAGCCCGATTAGCAACGCGTTGTCACCCGCCAGCATCAGGTCCGCGACGATGATGCTGAAGACGGCCCACAGGGTGGTCGTATTCAGGAACTCCAAAATTACGAGACCCCCATGTCCTGCCCCGCCGGGACAACCGGGCAGGGCAACAAGGTGTCGACGGAAACCGTCACGGGACTGCCCGCCGGATTCTCAAGGCACAACCGGAAAACGGGCCGCCTCAGCTGGATATGCCAGACCGTGGTTCCGGCTGCGGCCTCGGTACCTCCGGTCGTGCACCAAAGGTCGCCGTCCTTTTCTTCCAGCCTCACCCTAACCGGCCCGCTGCTCCTAACGCGCACCGCGGCCATAAGGATGCTCGTGCGCGGCGCCTCGAGCACCGCCGTGGCACCGGGGGCCAGTTCTAAGTCTTTTGCCATCTTCACCAGGTACGGCCTCAGTTCGGATTCCGCGCCGTGATTCATCCTCCACCTCCACCTTTACCCTGGGTAACTCGGGAGCTTTCCCGCAGGCGTGGATTAACCCGCTCCGGCCCTCCGGGAGTTCCGGCCCTGCAATGTTCCTTTCCGTAGCACCATCGGCGGGCACGGCGTGATCCCGGAACGCGGACCGGGGCAGGACATACACCAGAAATCCCGCCAGACTCAGGCCCGCCGCCACTCCCATGACGGCGCGATAACTCCATATTTCGGCCACCGCCCCGCCCCAGAGGGGCCCCACCGCCTCGCACAGGTTGAGGGTGGCCACCAGTCCCCCGCTCGCGGTCCCCCGCTCCACGCCGGCCCGCAAAACAAGCAACAGGGCCCCCACGTAGAGGCCGGACCACGCCGCGGCGAGCAATCCCTGCGCGGGAATCAACTGCATGTGGTTTCGGGCCAGGGCGTAGGCCACGAATACGGCCGCCGAGCCGAGCAACCCGAAGCGGAATATCCGCTGGGCGTCAAACCGCTCGGCCAGGCGCATGCCCGGTACCTGGCCGGCAAAGTTCAGGGCCCACAGGATGCCGATCCAGGTGGGTGAAGCCCCGAGTTCTGCAAAGTACAGAGGAAGCAAAACCCAAACTCCGCCTGCGCCCAGGTGGCGCAGGAAAACCGCCGCGTAAACGCGGGCCTGCCGTTTCATCACCTCGCCCGGCCGGGGCACCGGTCGTCGGGCCCCGCTTTCCGCTTCGCGCAGTCCGGCGGAAAAGATCAGCGCCAGACCGCTCAGGAGCGCGCTCAACAAAAAAAGGCGCCGGTAATCCTGTAACAGTGCTCCCGCCACGGCCCCCGCCACCCAACCGAGGGAACCGTAAGACCCGAAGGTCCCCATGTGCCCGCCGGTCTCGTAAACAAGAGCCACCAGGGCGGCGGTGGCCATACCCAGGGCCAACCCCACCAATCCCCGCCAGACCGCCAGCGTTACCAGATCGCGCGCCAGGAGCTGCCCGGTGAAGGCCACGGTCCCGCAAATTATTCCCAGGCGGATGAATCCCACCCGTCCGCACACGTCGGAACGCCAGCCGAAGTACAGGGAAGAAACCCAGTAGGCGGCGCCGTAAACGGTCCCGATCAGGCCGATTTCCCAGGGGGTCGCCCCCAGATCCCGGCACAGCAAAGGGACGAAAATGAGCGAACTAAAGCTGGCCGCATAAATCAAGAAATTCAAAAGGCCGCCCAGATAGGGCGATAACCGGGGACGCTCCACGCGGGTCCGCTCCAGCCGGCCGCAACTCGTCGGTCCGGGTGCATTTTACCACCCACGGGCGGCCAGCGTCAAGAAAAAGAAGGATGCGCAAGAGTTGCGCACCCCCCAAGCCGTTACCCGCCCCACAGGGTGCGTTCCGCGCGTTCTATCGCGAGGCGGACCAGGTTACCGCAGTTCCTGGAGGAAACTCCGCCCCAGCCCTCGCGCCGCACGGTATCCGCGACCCCGAGTTCCTCGGCCAGGGCGTATTTCAGGCGGTCGGACATAACCTGACGCCTTCGGCCCAAGTGATAGCCTCCCTCCCTTTGCGGCCGGATAACAGCCCTTTTTATTTTACCCAGTTAGCAAGACCTTTATTTTGTAAAGAACTGCAAAACATACTGCAAGGCCAAACCGGTGACCAGTACCCCCAGGACCCCGCGGATGATACGCTCGGGGATGTACCTCTGCAGGCGCGCCCCGGTATAAGTGCCCAGCATGCCCCCGATGCCGAAAAGCAGGCCCAGCAACCAGTCGGGTGCCACCGCCATTCCGGTAGCACCGTAGGCGGGTGCGATGGCCGTGTAGTAGGCCACCCCGGCCACCGAGGTCAGAAAGGTACCGGCCAGCGCCGCTCCGGCCACGGTGTACACGGGCAGGCCCAGCACCGAAACGCAGAAGGGCGCGATGATGGCGCCGCCGCCGATACCGTAAATACCGCCGATTATTCCTACCACCAGGGCCAGTGCGAAGAGGGTCATGGTGGGAAAGCCGAAGGTCTCGCCCCAGAATTCGTACTCGATGCGCCGCAGACCGAAGCTGCGGGTACGTACCACGGCCTCCGGTGGCAGCCCGGCGGCCAGGCGGGCCTGGTGGCCGGCCTTCAACTCCCTGACCCGCTGCTGGAACCTCTGTTCCAGGGCCTTCAGTTCCTTCTTCTGCTGCGTGTAGCGCCCTGTGGTCTCGTACAGGAGGCGGACACCCAGGTAAAGCAGCACCAGTCCCACGAACAGCTTGAAGGAGCGCGGATCGGGAAGATACCTCACCCGCACCAGGGCCCCGCCCAGCACCCCGGGCAGGGTGCCGAGGATGACCACCCAGGTCACGGGCCAGGCCATCCGGCCCTCCCTTATGTAGCGCGCCAGGCCGCTCGGAATGGCCACGATGTTGTAGACCAGGTTGGTGGGGCTTACGGCCGGGCTGGCAAACCCCAGTACGCTGACCTGGAAGGGCAACAACAGAAAGGCCCCGGACACCCCCGCGGGGGCCGTCATGGTCGCCACCGCAAAGGCTACCAGGGGCGGCACGAGCGGGAAAACGTCCACCCCCGAAACCGGAAAGTGCATCCCTACCCCTCCCCTCAGATTTGTCAGACTTTTGTGCTCTTTTTCACATGACCAAAATGAAAAAATTGGCCCTTTCCCCTCCCCGACGGCGGTCTCCCCATTTACATCGTAGGTTCCTGCCGGAATCCTGTCAAGCCTCAGATTCTCCAGGCGGCATCCGGCGCAGGTGAAAGTGGTTGTGCTGAATGATAAGGTGGTGCACGCACCCGCAAAGCGGGCAACTCCGCCTGGCTCCGTCCTTGTACCGCAGTTCACCAATACGCTGCCCGCAGCAGCCGATTTCCACGCTGATAATGTTGCCGTCGGGGCCAAAGTTGACCCGGTAATCCGTAAGGAATTTCTTTTCACTCTTCCCATTCACTGCTAATCCCCCTCCTGACATAATTCTGTCTGACCGTAGCCGGCCTTATTCCCTTGTACATTCGGTGAAGATCATGTTAACCTTACCCTTAGGAGACAAAGGACGGCGAGGTGTTTGATTTTGAGGAAGGTGGTCAATTTACCGCTGCACGACGGGCGCTGCCCCAGGTGGCTGTTCGAACGCATGGTACGGTTATCCGTGGCCCTGCTGGAAATTATGGTGCGCGAGATGGGCCCGAACGCGGTTCTGGAGCGTCTGGCCGACCCTTACTGGTTTCAGGCCTTCGGGTGCGCCCTGGGCTTCGACTGGCATTCCTCCGGCCTGACCACCACGGTGTGCGGCGCCGTCAAGGAGGCCCTGCGCGACCGGGGCGCGGACCTGGGCCTCTTCGTCTGCGGCGGCAAGGGTGCCACGGCCCGGCAAACCCCGGGCGAAATCGCGTCCTGGGTTGAGAAGCAGGGCCTGGGCCTGGACGCTGCAGCCCTCACGGAGGCCAGCCGTCTGGCAGCCAAGGTGGACGGCGCGGCCCTCCAGGACGGCTACCAGCTCTACCACCACACCTTTATATTCACTGCGGGCGGCCGGTGGGCGGTAATTCAGCAGGGCATGAACACCGCCACGGGCTGGGCGCGCCGCTACCACTGGCTGAGTACCACCTGTCGCGACTTTGTGTGCGAACCCCACCACGCCGTTTGTTGCGACCACCGGGGCCGGGTACTGAATCTCGTGGCCGCCGAAAGCGGCCCCGCCAGAAAACTGATCACGGAACTGGCCCGCGAGGCACCCGAGAAAACCTGGCGCGACTGCCGGCGGCTGGAGGAGTCAGCCCTCAACCTTCCCGCGCGCCACGGCATCCTGCCCGGGGACCTCACGCCCCGCGGGCTGCAACAGGTCCTGCTGCGCACCTACGAGCGGCAGCCCGAGGACTTTACCGCCCTGGTGGGCGTGGAGGGACTGGGGCCGAAGGCCCTGCGCGCCCTGAGCTTGCTGGCCGAACTGGCCTACGGCACGCCGGCCAGCTTCCGGGACCCGGTCAAGTACAGCTTTGCCCACGGTGGCAAGGACGGCCACCCCTACCCGGTGGACCGGGCCGCCTACGATCTTTCCATAGATCTTTTACGAAGAGCCGCCGAGGCGGCGCGGCTGGGCCACTCCGAGAAGCTCGGCGTGTTGCGCCGCCTGGCCCGCTGGCCGAGTTAAGATATTGGTACCACGGGCCTTTCGCTGCCGAGTTCCTGCCCGGCCCGGTAAACTTCACCCAGAGCCCAGGGGTGCTTCAAAATGGCCCCCCTCTCGTCGACGCCCGGGTAGCAGTAGGTACCCACGAGCCTAACTTCCAGGATCTTAAAGAAATAGCGGGCCACCTGAAGGGCCCCGGCGAAAACGTCCGGTATCCTGGTTCCCGCGGTAGAGATGAAAATGCCGCGGCGCTCGGGCCGGCGCGCGGCGTCGGCAATAACCGGCCGGTACAGCAGGTAGCGCGTCGCCCAGAACTGCTGGGCCCGGTCGATGAACATTTTGGCCTGGGCGCAGATGCCCATGGAGAATATGGGGGCCGCGAGAATCACCCGGTCCGCCGCCAGCAGGTGCTGGTAGATGGGCCCCGCGTCGTCCTCGATCACGCACCGTCCGGTCTCGAAGCACCCGTCGCAGGCCATACACGGCGCGTAGTGGTGGTCCTGCAGGTAGATCAGATGGGTGGTTGACCCGGCGGAGGCGGCGCCCCGCAACGCCTCCCGCGCCAGCAGGGCCGTGTTGCCGTCTTTGCGCGGACTGCAGGCCAGTGCCACGCAGTGAAGGCCCCTCTCCCCCATCTGAACTCCCCTCCCGCGCCTTTTGCCACCAGTATAATGCGGCCCGCGGAAATAAACAAGCCCCGTGGGCGGTGCACCCAAAAATGGCTGCCCTGCCGAAATTACTTAAAAAAGGACCGAGGTGGTGCGTCCATGCGACGGTGGGTTTTCGTACTGTGCGTGCTGCTCGCCGCCCTGTCGGGTAGCTCGCTCGCCGCCGCAGCCTCCCCCTACCCTGCGTACCTCGTGCGGCAGGGCGACAGCCTGTGGGCCATCGGTGAAGCCTTTGGCGTGTCCGTGGCCCGCTTGATGGAACTTAACGGTTTGAGTTCCTCCACCATCTTCCCCGGCCAGCGCCTGCTCCTTCCCCTCCCGCCGGCCACCTATTCCGTGCGTCCCGGCGATTCATTGTACCTCATCGGCCAGCGCTTCGATACCGGGGCTGCGGAACTTATGAAGGCGAACAACCTGACCTCCGACGAAATTTACCCCGGCCAGGTGCTTACCCTTCCGAACAAATGGCGGTACACCGTGCGGCCCGACGAAAGCCTCCACATTCTGGCGGGGCGCTTCAACACCACCGTGGCGAATCTCAAAAAGTGGAACAACCGTGATTCTGACTTGCTGTACGCCGGCGAGACCCTGATCGTGCCCTCGCCCGAGCAGGGCCTTCCGCAACCGCCCCCGCAGGCCTGGGGTCCGTTGTCCCCCGGCGTAAAGCTGTATCATGTGGTGCCGGGCGATACCCTCTGGGGGCTGGCCACCACCTTCAACACCACCGTTACGGCCATCACGGGAACCAATCACTTGCGGCTGGACCTGCTCCTTCCCGGTCAACCGCTGTTCGTTCCCGCGGGAAAGAACACGCCGGTTACCGGAATAACGGTGCCCGCGGTGCCGCGCCAGCCCGGTTACGGCACCTGGCTGGACTGGGAATTCGTCAACTGGCTGTTCAATCCGGGCAGCACCGCCGTCCTGCAGGATCTGGCCACCGGCCGCCAGTTCAGGGTCTACCGCATCGGCGGGGCCAACCACGCGGACGTCGAGCCCCTCACCGCCGGGGACGCGGCCGTCATGCTCGAGGTCTTCGGCGGACGGTGGAGCTGGGAGCGCCGGCCCGTGCTCCTGCTCTGTGAAGGCCAGGTCATCGCCGGTTCCCTGGCCGGTCAGCCCCACGGATTCGACACCCTGCCGAACAACGGCGTCCAGGGCATGTTCGACCTCCATTTTCTGAACAGCAGGACCCACAACACCAGCGCCATCGACCCCTACCACCAGGCCAGCGTACGGCGGGCCGCCGGTTACTGAGCGGGCACCCGCCGCAGTTCGAAGATCACCGGGCGGTCCGGGTCCGGGCAGGCCCACCGCGTGGGCTCGTCCTCCCCGGCCCAGGGGAAGCGTCCGCCGTAGAGCAGGGTCGCCACCGCCGCGTGCAGGCTGTCGTAGGCAAAGCGGCAGAGCCCTCCCGGCGTGAACTCAGTGAATTCAAAGGTATCGCCCACCTTGTGGCCGTAGGAACACCGTCCTTCGCCCCGGATCTCCACCACCGTGGCCACCACCTTGTACTTGAGCATGAGGCACTCCCTCCCCTGTGATACCTATTCTTTTCGCAAAAATCATTACCGGTTGACGGCCCCGGACGGGCGTGCTAGAGTAATCATCGGGAGGTGCGTAAGAGATGTCCAACGTGTTGGCCCTGGGCGTGGGCCTGCTCATTTTCGCCTCAATAGCCCTCGCGGCGGGTATATTCAGGATCGAAATAGATCGCGTCATCCGCAGGGTCGAGGAACGCTCTACCGGCTACAATCCCTTCTACTAATAGAGGGGCCGGTGCCGGGCCTCTTTTAGTTCTTCCAGTTCCCGGGCCATCCGTTCCACGCTGGCCTCCAGGCGGCGCAGGTGGTCGGCGACGCGCTCCAGCTCGGCGAGAAGCAACCCTTCGTCCCCCCGCTCGGCAGGCCGGCCAAGCCGCAGCAGCCGGGGCCACCAGTATATTCCGGCGTAGAAGAACAATACCGTCAGGCCCAAAAAAACGAGCATGAAGAGAAATATTGCCAGCAGGGAGGGCAATAATTCCATCATCCTGGTTGACCTGCCTTTATTTACAGGTTATTTTTTTTGTCCCCGGTGAGATCATAATAACCGAAATTTTGACACAGGAGGTTACTGAAGGTGTACGTCATTAAGGGCAAACACTATCTGGACCAGCGGGTGGACGTGACCCCGTCGCCTCCCCTGCGCGGGGAAACCATGACCATCCGTTACAGCGGACTACTGGCAAAGAGCGGAGCCGACCGGGTATTCATTCACTACGGGTTCGACGGCTGGAAGAATGTCGCGGATCAGGAGATGCGGCGCGAGCCTGACGGCTCCTTCGCCATCAGCGTGCCGGCGCGGGGGAACCATGAAATCAACTTCTGCTTCCGGGACGCGGCCAACAACTGGGACAACAACAGCGGGTGGAACTGGGCTTCGGACATCAGGTAGCAAGGATTAAGAACGGCCTTTCCTCCGGGGTTCCTCCCGGAGGCTTTAATTTTTACAGGTTGACCTCCAGGATGCGCGCCAGGTCCTCTTTGGTCGCCTTCCTGGGGTTGGCCTGCATGGAGGCCGTGGGCAGGGCCGCCTCCACCAGGTCATCGACGTCGGCCGCACGCAGACCGCAGGTCCCCAGCTTTTCTGGCATCCCCAGCCTTTCCCGGAGCCGCGCCGCAAAGGCCACCGTGCGCCGGGCCGCCTCCTCGGCGGGCTCCCCCGAAGGCACCAGGCCCAGCGTGTACGCGATGCGGGCGTACTTTTCCTCCGCCAGGGGCCGATTGAACTCCATCACGTAGGGTAGCAGCACGCCGCAAACCAGCCCGTGGGGCAGGCCGTAGCGGGCCCCCACGGCGTGGGCCAGGCCGTGCACCGCGCCGGCGCGGGCGTTGTTTAAGGCCATACCGGCCATCAGACTCCCGAGGGCCACCTTTTCCCTGGCTTCCCGGTCACGACCCCGCCGGTAGGCCGTGTAAAGGTGGCGCGCGATGAGGACGAAACCCTCGAAGGCGAGGGCTTCGGTTACCGGGTGGCTCCAGCGCGAGGTGTAGGCCTCCAGAGCGTGGGTCAGGGCGTCCATCCCCGACCGGGCCGTCAAGTCTTTCGGCATGGAAAAGGTCAGGGCCGGGTCCACGATGGCCGTGGCCGCCATCCAGCCGGGGTGCCGCAGGCTCCCTTTTCGCCCGGCCTCGGCGTCCCGTAGCACCGCGTTCATGGTCACCTCGGCACCGCTGCCGGCCGTGGTGGCCACTCCGATCCAGGGCAGGCCGGGCCGGGTGATCTCCCGGCCGCCGAAGTACTCCCGTACCGCACCCTCCTCGTAATACAATCCCGCGGCGGCCTTGGCCACGTCCAGCACTGAGCCGCCGCCGGCCCCCACGACCACGGCTGGAGAAACCTCTCGGGCTACGGCCCGGACCTCCTCCACGGTCTGCAGATCCGGTTCCGGATCCACCCGGTCCCAGTGGACCCACTCCACGCCGGCCGTATGCAGGGAGACCTCGATGCGTTCCAGCGCGCCAGACTCCCTCAGGGCCTTGCGGCCCGTCACCAGCAGGGCCTTGCTTCCCCAGCGCCTCACTTCCTCTCCGAGGCGGTACACGCTCCCCGGACCGAAAAGGACCCGGGCCGGCACCAGGAAATCAAAGAGCATGCCTTCCCCGCCCCCGGAGCAGCATCTCGTACCATGCCACCAGCCTGCGGGTGCAGTTGGTTATGGAAAGGGCCTCTACCGCCTCGCGACCCCGCGCCGCCATGGCCCGCCTCAGTTCTCCGTCGTCCAGAAGCCGCAATACGCGGTCCCTGAACTGGCCCACATCCGGCGGCGTGAGGAAGCCGTCCACACCGTCGTTAACCATTTCGCTCACCCCGAAGGCCCTGACCGCCACCACGGGAAGCCCGGCCGCCTTGGCCTCTGCCACCACGATACCCTGGGTTTCGGTGACCGAACTGAAAACGAAGAGGTCCGCGCTCCGGTAGGCGGAGACCACCTTTTCCCGGGACAAGAACCCGGTAAAAACCACTTTCTCCTGCAACCCCAGTTCCCGGGCCAGCCTCTTGAGGGTCGGGGCCGCCGGCCCGCCCCCCACCATCACCAGGCGCGTTTGCGGCCGGACGGCCACGATCTCGCGAAAGGCCAGGAGCAGGAAATCGAGGTTCTTTTCCAGTCCCAGGCGGCAAACGCAAAGGAGAATCGTCTCTTCGGGCCCGATGCCAAAGGCCGTGCGCAGCCAGGTGGGGTCCGCCGACGCAAACTCCTCCAGACGGATGCCCGTGGGCAGCACCTCAACCGGCGTACGCACGCCGATGGAGCGCAGGTACTCGGCCACGGAGGCGGAAGGGGCCAGCACCAGGTCGCAGGAATTACAGAAGCCCGCGCTCATGCGCCGGGCCAGCACCCTGGTCCAGTGGCGACCCAGGGGGACGTAGTGGACGTAGTGCTCGTAGAGGGTGTGGTAGGTGAAAACCAGGGGGATCCCGAGCCGCCGGGCCCAGTAGGCCCCGGCCCGGCCCAGCAGGAAGGGTGAGTGCACGTGGACCACGTCCAGCCCCAGCCGGCGCAAAAGGCGCGGCAGGCGCCACGAGAGCGGAATGGCCAGCCAGTAATCCGGATTGGTGGGCGACGGCACCGAGGCGAACCTGAAGACGCGCTCTTCCCGGTGGCAATTGGCGTAGCGGGGCGCGAAAATGTAAACTTCGTGGCCCTGCGCACCGAGTTCTTCGGCAAAAAGCTGGACGGACCGTACCAGGCCGCTGGTGTAGGGCAGGTAACTGTCGCTGAAAACCCCGATGCGCAATTTACGTCCCCCTAATGGCGCGGATGCGCCGACACGACCTTGATGCCGTGCAGGATGGCGGCGGTTACCTCGGCGCGGCCGCCGATCTGGTCAAAGATGACCTTGGTATATATGGTGCCCTCATCGGTTACCACGTAACGCGGGGGCAGCCTGTTGAGCGCGATGGCCATGATGTCCTCCCGGCAGCGCTCGCAGTCGCAAACACCCGGGTTTTGTTTCCTGTACTCCTCCAGAACCCGGGGTAACATTTCCGCTACGGCCACCTCGGTGTAATTCTTTAGCACGAAAAACCCCCCTCATCCCCGCAGCGTAGCAATGAGGCGCTTGGGATGCAGCAGGAGGTCGAGACCGTCCAGGATGTCCCGGACCAGCACGTCGGCCGCCTGGACCGCCTGCACCGCGGCGCCCTCCGGCCCGAGAATTATGATGCCCAGCGCGGCCTCCCGCACCATTAAGGTATCATTGACCCCGTTGCCCACGGCCGCCACCCTGTCTACCCCCAGGCGGCGGATGAACTCCTCCTTCTCGGGGGCCCCGAGGGGCTGGCGAAGGAGGTGGACCTCGGCCGGCAGGCCGCGGCACGCCTCACGGGCCGTACCGAAGGTGTCCGCCGTGAGAATGTGAATCTTAAGATGCCGGGCCAGCGCCTCCAGGCGCTCCTTTACGCCCGGCAGCAGGCTTCCGTCCAGCGACAGGGTTCCCGTAAAGTCCAGTACCAGGTGTTCCAGTTCCAGGGTCCCCCGCCCCGGAATTTCCACGCGCCACAAGGTTAGCGCCCCCTTTTTTGTCAATCACCCAGGCAGATGCCGATGTGCCGGGCGCAGCGGATCAGGTCGTGGTCCGGGGGCACCTGGCGCAGGACCGCCACCGCCTCGGCAATCGGTACCGGTACGATGCGCGGCGTGCGCAGAGCGACCATGTGGCCGAAGGTCCCCTGCACCACCAGGCCGACGGCCGCGGTACCGAAGCGGCTGGCCAGGATGCGGTCGAAGGGGGTCGGGCTGCCGCCCCGCTGGAGGTGCCCCAGAACCGTAACCCTGGTTTCCATACCCGTGCGCTCCTCGATCTCCCGGCCCACCACGTTGCCGATGCCGCCCAGGCGTACCGGCTCGAAGCTGTCCTCCACACGTCGCTGGACCACCATTTCACCGCCCAGGGGCCTGGCCCCCTCGGCCACCACCACGATGCTGAACTGCTTCCCCTGGGCGCAGCGCTCCAGAACTTTGTCACACACCCGCTCCATCCGGTAGGGAATCTCGGGAATGAGAATGACGTCCGCGCCGCCGGCCAGGCCGGCCTCCAGGGCAATCCAGCCGGCGTAACGCCCCATCACTTCCAGCACCATGACCCGGTGGTGGGACTCGGCCGTGGTGTGCAGTTTGTCAATGGCCTCGGTGGCCGTGGTGAGGGCCGTGTCGAAACCGAAAGTGCGGTCCGTACCGCTCAAATCGTTGTCGATGGTCTTGGGCACCCCGACCACCGGCACCCCCTTTTCGTACAGGGCCAGCGCAATCTTGAGGCTGCCGTCCCCCCCGATGACGATGAGCGCGTCGACGGCGTTTTCCCGCAGATTGGCGATCACCCGGTCCGACACGTCCCGGAAGACCTTCCTGCCGTCCTCCACGACCGGGTAATGGAAGGGATTGTCGCGGTTCGTGGTGCCCAGAATGGTACCGCCCCGGGGGAGGATGCCGCGCACGTCGGGCTCCGCCAGTACCCGGAACCGGTTTTCCACCAGCCCCCGGAAGCCGTCCAGGAAGCCGAGCACCTCCAAACCGTAATCCCGCGTGGCCGTCTTGACCACGGCCCGGATCACGGCGTTCAGGCCCGGACAGTCCCCGCCGCCGGTAAGCAGTCCGATCCTCTTAACCGCCACCACGGCCACCCCCTTGCCGCGGCCTCAGTGATGTCCGTGGGCCTCGGGTGCCCCCTTCTCCTCCCGCTCCTCCAGCTTCCACATCCGGACCGCCATGTAGTACATCATGATGAGCAGGAACAACGTGGTGAAAGCCCCGAAGGCCAGACCCTGCCACCACACCTTGAAGAACACCTTGAACCCCCCGTTCCAAGGCCGTCAGCCTGAGTAGAACTTTCCCAAGGGGCCGGCCGGCATCGGGCCCGGTCTCCCGCCCCCCCGCCCCGGCCCCACGGATGCCCTCTTACAGGAATGGTCTGGACGGACGCCGCGGAGCCATCAGGGCGCCGTCCCGGCCGCACCCACCCGCCGGTCCAGCTCCTCGAGGGTGGCCCGCAACCGGCTTAGCATTTCGCCGTAGCCGGCCCAATCTCCTGCCTTGAGGCGGGCCTCCGCCTCGCCGAAGAGTTGCCTGGCCTGCCGGACCAGTTCGGGAATGCCGGCCGCGGGCTCACCCGAGGGCGGCCTTTCGGGCGCGGGCCTCAGGCCGCCTCCGAATATGGCCTCCAGGGCCCGGTCCAGCGTGGGTTCCATGACCACCCTTTCGCCGTGCACCACTATCACGCGCCGGAGTTCGGGCAAACGGCTCTGCTCGGCCTGCAGGTACAGGGGCTCCACGTAAAGCAGAGCGTCCTTGACCGGTATCACCAGCAGGTTACCCCGGATGACCTGGGAACCGCGCTGGTCCCAGAGGCTTATTTGCTGGGAAATGGTGGCGTCCTGGTCGATGCGCGCCTCGACCTGCATGGGGCCGTAAACCAGTTCCTGTTTGGGGAATTCGTAGACCAGCAACCGGCCGTAATGGGGCTGGTCGCAGCGGGCCGCCATCCAGGCCACCATGTTCTTCTTGTTCTGCGGCGTAAAGGGCATGATGAGAATGAACTCGGGCCTCACGTCTCCCGGCAGCCTGGTAATCACGTAATAGGGCTCCACCGGCTTCTCCTCGCGGCCCACCTTCTCCGTGGCCAGATTCCACTTGTCTTCCTTGTTGTAGAAGACCTGGGGATCCTCCATGTGGTAGACCGCGTACATCCGGGCCTGCACCAGGAACAGGTCCTCGGGGTATCTGACGTGGGCCCGCAGGTCCTCGGGCATCTCGGCCAGCGGCTTGAACATCCCCGGGAAAATGCTGCCGTAACTCCGCACCACGGGGTCCCTCGGGTCGCTGATGTAAAAGTCCACCGTACCGTTGTAGGCGTCCACCACGACCTTCACGGCGTTGCGGATGTAGTTCTTGCGTCCCTCGTAGGGCTCGGCGTACGGAAACATGGTGGTGGTGGTATAGGCGTCCCACATCCAGAACAGGCGCCCTCCAGAGATAACCAGGTAGGGATCGCGGTCGAAATCAAGGAAGGGCGCGATGCGCGGCACCCGCTCCGCCAGGGTCCGGTGGTAGAGAACTTCGCTCTCGCGCGTGATGTTTCCCGAGATCAGCAGGCGGTAGTCCCCCAAGGCCAGGGCGAAAAGGAGCCGCCGGAGCCCGCCGCCAATTGGCACGCCCCCCTCGCCGGCGTAGCGGGCGTAAACGTTTTCCTCGCCCCGGGGGTAGTCGAACTCGGGAGTTCTGGTCTTGACCACCACGTACCCTTCGGTGGCTTCCCCGAAATAGATTTCCGGCCGCGTCACGCGCACGTCCTCGACCCCCACGGGCGGAATGTCCCGCAGGAAGAAGTGGGGCAGGCCCTCGGCCGTAACCTCGTTCACGGGACTCATGGCCACACCGTAACCGTGGGTGTAAACGAGGCGCTGGTTCACCCAGGTACGGGCCTGAGCTGCCAGTTGCTTTTGCTCCAGTTCGCGGGCCGCCAGCATCACCTGCCGGTAGCGGCCCCCGATGACGTAACGGTCCACGTCGACGTCCTTAAAACTGTAGTACAGGCGCATCTCCTGCAACTGGCCGTAGGTCTGAAGCAACGGCTGCCAATCCCAGAGGCGAATGTTCTCGATGGTTTCCCTGTTGGCCTCCAGGTCCCCGGCGGCCAGCGTGCGGCCGGCGGGGAAGGGCCTTCTCTCCACGGTGTCGAGGTCGTAGGCCATTCTGGTCATGGCGATGTTGTGTTCTATGTAGGGCCGCTCCCGGTTGAACTCGTTCGGCTCCACCACGAATCTCTGCACCACGGTGGGCAACACGCCGCCCAGCAGGATCCAGGCGCCCGCCAGCGCCGCCACCGCCCAGACTACGAGCCGGAAACGGCGTAACAAAACGTTGGCCAGGATGGCCAGGGCGCACACCAGGGCCAGCACCGCGAGCACCTGGTAGGCCACCAGATTGACGTGCACGTCGGTGTAACCCGCCCCGAAGACCGCGCCGCGCTCGGAAAAAAGAAGATCATAGCGGTCGAGCCAGAAACCCCAGGCCCGCAGGCCGAAATAGGCGGCCACCAGGGCCGAAAGGTGCAGCCTCACCCCGGGTATCTCCCACGGGCGGCGCCCGGTGAGCGGCACCACAACCAGATAGGCCAGGGCCACCGCCAGCCCGGCCAGCAACACCGCCCCGCTCAGAGTCTTGTACACCAGCTTCCAAAAAGGCAGCCTGAAAACGTAAAAGGCGACGTCCTTGCCGAAAACCGGGTCGGTTATCCCGAACGGAACCGGGTGCAGGAATTGCTGGACCACGGTCCAGTCCCCGCGCAGGGTCATGGCCCACATCCCGGCCAGCAGGATACTGACACCCGTGAAAAGCCAGAACAGCCTGCGGGGCCGGAGAAAGCGGCTCAAAAGGACCTCCTCGAGGGTCAGTTGCTCACCCTCCTGAAGGACCCTCAACGGTGCCACCAGGACGGGGCGGGTCGCCAGGAGGTTGGCCCACAAAACAAAGAACAGCAGCAGGAAACCGGCCACGCGCAAGCCGAAGTCCGTTAAGAGTACGGTCCGGAACACCTGCCGGTATCCCAGCGCTGCAAACCAGAGCCAGTCCACGTAAAGTCTGGCTCCCCACGCCAGGACCAGCAGCAGGGCGACGATGAGCGCGAAAACCACCAGCAAACGTCGCGGCAGCAAAAAGAAACCTCCCTTTCGGGTGGGGCCGGCACCCCCCATACGGGCGCCGGCCACCCTCTTTATGTGGGTGCGGTTAACAGACGGCGGTCAACCGCAGCCGTTCACATCGGCTTGGGCAGCTTCTGGGCGTCGTCGGCCTCCTTCTTGACCTTGGCCTGACAAAGGGGACACACGCTCAGGGTGCGTTTGCGCTGCCGTTCCCCGTCGGACCACAGCGAGGCCTCCACGGTGGGTTCGGCCTCGAAGGTTTTACCGCACAGCATGCACCGCGACTGCACCACCATTCCCCCTTTTGTCCCGCCGGTCAGGAAAAAAGCTCCCGCAGGTCCTGCGCCACCCGTTCGGGGGGCAGCAGGGACCAAGGCTCGCCCTGCAGCACGTGCAGGGAACTGATGTCGCTGCCCCCGAGGGGGTAGAGGTAGTAGCGGCCCACCAGACGCGCCGTCATGCGGTACCCCTCGGCTCCTTCGGGGCCGGGAAACAGGGCCGCGTTGAAGGACGGCAGATTCAGCCCGTCGTAATATCTGATCACCCTTGAGACCCCTTCGGCGAAGGCCTCGAGTTCCTCGGGCCGCAAATCATGGATCCCCGTGGCCCGAAAGACGGCGGTCACGTCGGCCACGGCCAGGGGGGCAAAGCTGGCCACCCACTCCACCGGGCCGATCTTCCCGATATAGCGTTCCCCGCGGGCCCGTTCCAGCTCCAGCAAATCGTCGTAGAAGACCTTCCCGCTGCTCCGGAAGTAGTCCCGGCTGGCCGCCAGCAGGGAGCGGTGGTGGTTGGGTGCTTCGGGCGCGGCCAGTACCTGCAGGTGGGGGTGCAGTATAGAACCGCCTGCGTAGGGCAGGTAGTTCCAGCCGATGCCGGCAAACCGGCTGCGCACGGGATCCCGCGCCGTGACCAGGCGCAGGAATTCCACGGCCGCCCCGAAGCCAACCCTGATGAATTGGGGAGTAAGCCTGTCCATGGGGACGAAGTGGTCCGGCCCCATGATGACCAGGGCCGAATAGGGGGCATAGGGAAAAAGATTCGGTACTACGGTGGCGCCGTCGCACTGCAGGCGCCCCTCGGCCAGCAGGTCCGGCGGAAACCGGGGTGTAGCCCGCGCCACGTTCTCGGGACAGAAAGGACAGGGACGCTGTCGGGACAGCTCCAGGGTTTCGGACCAGTCGTGGCGCGGGAAGGTAACGTACTGGCGCATGGGCAGGATGCGCGCGGTCCACCCGGTGAGCGGGTCCACGCGGATCTCGCTGGTGACCGTGGTGGGGGCAAAGCCGTTCTGGGGGTCCAAAAGAACCGTTTCCTGGGGCAGGATGCGCAACTCGATGGGCAACCCGATCTCCCTCCAACTACTCTTCCAGGGCCAGGTGCACCAGGCGCTCGATCAATTCGTCGAAGGCAATACCCGCTGCCCTGGCCGCGTCCGGAAAAAGACTCGTGGCCGTCATCCCCGGTATGGTGTTCACCTCCAGCACGTAGGGCTGACCCCGGGCGTCGACCATGAGGTCCACCCGTGCCAGACCGCGGCATCCGAGGGCCCGGTAGGTCCTCACCGCGATGTCCTTTACGTGCTGCTGCACCTGTTCGCTCAGGCGGGGCGGTATGATGTGGTCGCTCATGCCCGGCGTGTACTTGGCCCGGTAATCGTAAAAGCCCGTGGCCGAAACGATCTCGATCAGGGGCAGGGCGATGGGGTCGCGGTTGCCGAGCACCGAGGCCGTGACTTCGGTGCCCGAAATGAATTTCTCGACGAGCACCTCTTCGTCGTACCGAAAGGCCTCCTCCAGAGCCACCGGAAGGGCGTCCTCCCCCCGTACGATGGTGACCCCGATGGTGGAGCCCTCCCGGGCGGGCTTGACCACCAGCGGTACCGGCAGACTCTCGAGCACCTGCCGGGCCAGTCTCTCCGCCGGCTCGCTGTTGCGCCGCACCGTCACGAAGGGAGCGGTCGGCAAACCTTCCGCAACAAGGATTTTCTTGGTGTAGATCTTGTTTATGGCCAAAGCGCTGGCCAGCACCCCCGAGCCGGTGTAGGGAATACCCAGGACCTCAAGCAGACCCTGTACCGTGCCGTCCTCCCCGTAGCGCCCGTGGAGCGCGATGAAGGCCAGCTCGATGCCCTGTTCCTTGAGCTGTTGCGGCAGGTCGGGGCCGGCGTCGATTTTGACCGCGTTGTACCCCCGGTTAATCAGCGCCCGGTAAATGGCCTCGCCCGTGCGCAGGGAAACCTCCCGCTCCGCCGACCGCCCCCCCAGCAGCACGCCAATCTTCACGCCCATCACACCCCGTTTTTATTGCCATTATATATTCGGTGCCGTAGCCAAAATTCCTTGCCAGCTCATCTGGCCGTTGAGGTGGGCCAAACACCCGTGTGTCTCCAGAACCTGGATTACGCTCCGCGAAAGTCTCGCCCGCTCCTGAAGGTCTTCGACCGAACGGAACGGCGCAGCCTCGCGGGCCCTCACGATGTTCTCGGCCGCCGTGCGGCCCACGCCTGGCAGGGCCACGAAGGGGAGCAGCAAGCCCCCGGGTGTCACCAGGAAGCGGGTGGCGTCTGATGCGGCCAGATCCACCGGCCGAAATCTAAAGCCGCGCAGGTACATCTCCAGGGCCACCTCCAGCGCGGGCAGCAATCCCTTCTCCTTGGGGGTGGCCCGGGGGCCCTTCTTCTCGATGGCCTCGATGGCCCGCACGACGGCCTCGGGGCCGGCCAGCAACGTGGCGCTGTCCAGGTCGTCGGCCCGCACCGTGAAATAGGCCGCGTAGAAGGCCTCGGGGTGGTAAACCTTGAAGTAGGCGATGCGAAAGGCCATCATCACGTAGGCCACGGCATGGGCCTTGGGAAAGAGGTATTCGATGCGCATGCAGGAACCGATGAACCACGAAGGCACGCCCAGGGCTTCCATGGCGGCCCGGTCGTCCGGTGTAAGACCCTGTCCCTTACGCACCCTTTCCATGATGGCAAAGGCCCTTTTGGGCGACATCCCCCGCGCGATCAGGTAATTCATGATGTCGTCGCGCGTGGCGATGGCCTCGGAAAGCCGACAGATTCCCTGCCGGATGAGATCCCGGGCGTTGTTGAGCCACACTCCCGTGCCGTGGGAGAAACCGCTGATGCGCACCAGTTCCCCGAAGGTGCGCGGTCTGGTTTCGGCCAGCATCTGCCTCACGAAGCGCGTGCCGAACTCGGGAATGCCGTAGGTGCCCACTGGCGACCGGAGCGCCGCCGGGTCCACGCCCAGGGGTTCGGTTCCCGAAAACAGGGCCATCGTGGCCGGCTCGTCGAGGGGGATCTCGCGCGGATCGACCCCGGTCAAGTCCTGCAGCATCTTGATGACCGTGGGGTCGTCGTGTCCGAGTACGTCCAGCTTAATGAGCCGGTTGGAAATAGCGTGGTAGTCGAAGTGGGTGGTGACGACTCCCGAGCGCTTGTCGTCCGCGGGGTACTGGAGCGGGGTAAAACGATGCACGTCCGTCCCCGCCGGGACGATCATCAAACCGCCGGGGTGCTGGCCGGTGGTGCGTTTCACACCCGTACACCCTTCGACCAGGCGCTGAAGCTCGGCGGAGCGGACCTGCAGGTTGTTGCTTTCCAGATAGTTCTTTACGAATCCGTAGGCTGTTTTCTCGGCCACCGTGTTGATGGTGCCGGCCCGGAAAACGTTGTCGCGGCCGAATAGCTCCTCCGCATACCGGTGCGCGCGGCCCTGGTATTCCCCGCTGAAGTTGAGATCGATATCGGGTACCTTGTCCGCGTCGATGCCGAGGAAGACCTCGAAGGGAATGTTGTGCCCGTCCCTCCGGCACCAAGTTCCGCATACCGGACAGGACCGCGGGGGGAGGTCCGGCCCGGACCCGGGACAGTCGGGCACCATTTCGAAATAGTGGCAGCGCGGGCAGACGTAGTGGGGCGGCAAGGGGTTGACCTCCGTGATGCCGATCATGGTGGCCACCAGGGAGGAGCCGACGGAGCCCCGGGAGCCCACCGGGTAGCCGTCGGCCAGGGACCTGGCCACCAGCCTCTGCGCCACCAGATAGAGCACCGCAAAGCCGTTGCCGGTGATGGCCTCCAGTTCGCGTTCCAGGCGCTGCGCCACGGGTTCGGGAAGGGGCCGGCCGTAGAGTTCTTCCGCCCGCCTGCGGGCCAGCCGCTGGATTTCCTCTTCCGCACCCGGCCAGTGGGGGTGGTATACCCCATCGGGAACCGGCTTGACGTCGCCCACCCGCGCGGCGATCCTTTGCGGGTTGGTCACCACCACCTCGTAGGCCTTCTCCGGTCCCAGGTAGGCGAACTCCTCAAGCATTTCGTCGGTAGTGCGGAAGTAAAGGGGCGGGTCTCCACCCGCGTCCTGGTATCCCTGGGCGTGGCGCAAAATCCGCCGGTATATGCCGTCGGTGGGGTTCAAAAAGTGTACGTCACCGGTGGCCACGACGGGCCGGCCCGTACGTTCCCCTATTTCCACAATGGTGCGGTTGATCTCCATCAACTCTTCGACACTCTGCAGCTGCCCCTCCGTAACCAGGAACCGGTTGTTGGCCAGCGGCTGAATCTCCAGATAATCGTAAAAGGCGGCCAGCTCTTCGAGCTTTTCCCGGGCGGCTCCGGCCAGACAGGCCTGAAACAATTCCCCGGACTCGCAGGCCGACCCGATCAACAGCCCTTCACGGTGCTGCTGTAGAAGGTTGCGGGGAATACGGGGGTGGCGGTAAAAGTGTTCCAGGTGCGCCCATGTGACCAGGCGGTAAAGGTTCTCGAGGCCCTTCTGGTTCTCCACCAGAATGGTGACGTGGAAAGGCCTCAGTTTCTCGGGCGGTATATCCCGCACCAGCCGGTTGACCTCGGCCAGCGTGCGTATGCCCCGCGCCGCCAGCTCGGGCAGGAGGGCCAGAAAAATCCCGGCCGTGGCCTCGGCGTCGCTCGGGGCGCGATGGTGGGTGGCGTGGGGCACGCCGAAGTGGGCGGCCACCGCGCTCAGGCGGTAGGTGCGCAAGTTCGGATGCAGGCTCCGCACCAGCCCCAGCGTGTCCAGGACGGGCACGTCCAGGGTTCGGTTCAGCTCCCGTTCCAGGGCCGCCTCCAGGAAGCCGGCGTCGAAGGAGGCGTTGTGGGCCACCAGCACCGCGCGCCCCAAAAACCCGGTAAACCGCGCCAGCACCTCCCGGGCCGGCGGGGCATCCCGCACCATCTCCTCGGTGATGCCGGTCAGCCGGGTTATACGCTCCGGAATGCCGCGCCGCGGGCGTACCAGGCTGTGGAAGCGGTCCACGATGGACCCACTGCGGATTTTTACAGCCCCGATCTCGATGATCTCGTCCGAGCGCGCCCGCAAGCCCGTGGTCTCCACGTCGACCACCACGAATTCGGCCTCGGCCAGCGGCAGGTCCGCCGCGTTGTTCACCAGCGCCGGCACCTCGTCGACGACGTAGGCTTCCATCCCGTAAAGGACCTTGATGCCGTACCTGGCGGACGCGGCCATGGCCTCGGGAAAGGCCTGTACCACGCCGTGATCCGTGATGGCCACGGCCGGGTGCCCCCACGCGGCCGCCTGCCTTATGTAATCCTCGGCGGCGGTAACCGCGTCCATGGCGCTCATCCTGGTGTGGAGGTGGAGTTCCACCCGCTTTTCCGAAGCCGCATCCCGGCGGCACGGCGCGGGGTACGCGTTGATGTCTCCGGCCGCGAGGACCACCTCCCGCCGGTGCCCGTCATAAACCAGCTGCCCCCTGGCCTTCAGCCAGCGCCCCTTGCGCAACCATTCCCTTTGCTCTGGCGGACCGCCCAACTGGCAGACCACGGTGAGGGAATCGGTTTCGTCGGTGAGGTCCACGTAAACGCGCCAGAGCCCGCGGCCCTGCCGCGCCGCCCTGACCCCCAGGACCCGGCCGCTCACCGTGGCCCCTTTGGCGTCGGGCGGCACGGCCGCGATGGCCACCGGAGGGTCCTCGATGACGCCACCCAGGAAGACCTGCGCCGCGCACCATTCGGGAGGAGGTATTTCCGGGTTTTCCCCCCTGCCGTAAAGCCACCGTACCCGCACGGGCTGGCCCCGTACCTCGCTGGCCAGCTGTGAGAAGAGCCGGTCGTACCCCTGCCTGTGCCACAGGGTATGCACCAGTTGATTGGGTAAGATTACGGTCCACCCGATCCCGTTGCCGTAGAAGGAGGCCCCGGCCAGAAGGCCCGCCGCCAGGGGGGCCCGCCGTCGCAATTCTTCCAGCACCAACCCCACCTCGGGGGTGACTTCGTCGACCAGCAACTCCAGGTCCCGCAACGCCGGGACGGTCGTCAGTATCGTTTCCCTGAGCTGCTGCAGCACCCGGGGCGTGAAACCGCCACCGGTGAGGTAAACTTGCCAGGAGCCGCGCACCGGGTTCACCAGCACGCGCCGTACCCTGTTTTCCGCCAGCAGCTCGGCCCAGGGGGACGGCAAGGTCCTTTCCTTCACCACCGCCACGGGTCCGTCCTCCACAGCCCTTACTAGTGGTTGTTCGCCCTAACCCTTGTACTCCACCTGATGGACGCCCGGTATGGCGGCCAGCCTCTGGAGCAACTCTCCGGGTTGCACTTCCAGGGGTAAACGCACGGTGATGTCGATCACCTGGGCACCCAGTTCGCACCGCTCACTCTTTTCGATTTTGCGCACCGCCACGTTATACTGCCCCAGCATATCCGCGATGAGCCCCATCTGCTCCGGCGCGTCGGCCACCAGCATGGTGATCACCCGGTAATCGTAGCGTTCCCGGATGTACTCCTCCAGGCGTCCCAGGACCATAAGGGTGAAGATTACAATTAGTGTAACTACGCCGGCGGCTACGAAATATCCTCCTCCCGCAGCCAGACCGATGGCCGCCACGGCCCAGAGGCTGGCCGCCGTGGTCAGGCCGCGGACCACCAGCCCCTCGCGCAAGATGGCCCCGGCCCCCAGAAAGCCTATGCCGCTTACCACCTGGGCTGCCACCCGGCCGGCATCACCCAGAAATTGAAAGTACAGATTCTGGGAAATAATCATGAACAGCGCCGAACCCACGCAGACCAGAATATGGGTGCGCAAACCCGCAGAACGGGTGCGGGCGCTCAGGAAAAACATCAGCTCGCGCTCCAAACCAATCAGTCCGCCAAATAGAAAGGCCGCCACCAAGCGCACCACAACGTCGTGCTCGCCGATCATGCTCCCCCTCCCCTTCTCCCTCCCGAGGTCTCACTTCGATGGTACTATGGCCTGCCATGGCTGTAAAGGATCGTTGCCCTGCCAATGGGTGGGACATCGTTCCGGGAGGCGGTAATCAGAACCTTCGCCGGTGCGTGGAAACGTTCGCACCAACCGCCGCCACCCGCCCCGGGGTCTCCTGGGGCCCTGCGATTGCCGCCGGGGTGCGCGGCCGGGTCCCCCGGCCTCCGGTGTCACGGCGGGCTTCCCGGTGGTCCGGCCGCGGCTCCCCCGGCGAATTGACGCTGCCACCCCCGAACACTAAAATAATTATGTATTGATAATCGACTTGGAAAGGGGCTATTAGAGGCCTTGCTGAACCTGCACGAACTCCTGTGCTTCCGCCTGGGTGCTGCCACCCGCAAGATCCACCGCTACTACAACAACCGCCTGTCCCAGTACGGTATCACGCTGGCGCAGTCCTTCATCCTGATCTCCCTTTTGGACCGGGACGGCCTGACCATGAGGCAACTGGCCGAGCGCCTGGAACTCGACAGCTCTGCCATCACCGGCCTGGTCGACCGGCTGGAAAAGGAGCAGCTCGTGGAAAGGCAACCGGTTCCCGAGGACCGGCGCGCGCTTCAGATCGTTCTGAGCCCCCGGGGCCGGGAGCTGGCCGAGAAAATAGTCCCCGTAATCCGGGAATTCCACGACCGGCTCATGGCCGCCCTGTCTCCCGAGGAACACGCCACCCTGGAGGCCGTGCTGCTGAAAATCAACCGCCTGGTGGAATCGTAGTTTTTTCGCGCCACACGATTGACTTATTTAATATCGCTACGTATAATATCCGTAACTCAATATTAGTCCGATACCCGACCCTGAAAGACGCCACCGGGTCCGGTGAGGAGGGATTCTCGTGCATCACTACCGCGAGCTCCAGCGCATTCTGGACGGCCATCCGGTGGGGGCTCCCGAGGCCGAGGAGTTCCTGGAGATCCTGAAAATCCTTTTCCGTCCGGACGAGGTAGCCATCGCAACGGCCCTCGATTTCAAGCTGAGGCCGGTAGAGCAGGTGGCCGCGAAGTGCGGTCTGTCGGCCGCCGAGGTGGGCCGGCGCCTGGAGGCCATGGCCGACCGGGGGGTCGTCCTTTCCAAGCCCGGTCCGGCGGGGCGTCTGTATGCCCTGCTGCCCGTTTTCCCGGGACTCTTCGAGTATCCCTTCATGAAGTACGGCGGCGATACCCCCGAACAGAGGCGGCTGGCCGAACTGTGGCAGGCCTACTACATGAAGGCCTGGGCCAGGTCCCTGGCCGAGGCCGATCCCCCGTGGATGAGGGTGCTGCCCGCAGAGCAGGCCCTTCCCGAAATAACGGAGGTCCTGCCCTACGAGGTGGCCTCCGAAATGATCAAGAAGGCCGGCGAAATGGCCCTCGGACGCTGTTCCTGCCGGGTGGCGGTCGGTAAATGCCACAACCCGGTGGACGTATGCCTGGTCTTCGACGGTGCGGCCCGCTTCCTGATCGAACGCGGCATCGCCAAACGCATCTCCCTGGATAAGGCCCTCGCGGTCCTGAGGGAGACCGAAGAGGCCGGCCTGGTCCACTGTACGAGCAACAACACCGGCCAGTTGCTGTTCCTGTGCAACTGCTGCCCCTGCTGCTGCCACGTGTTACGGCTGGTGGTGGAGCACGACTACCCCCGGGCCCTGGCCCGCTCCAGCTACCTGGCCCGGGTGGGGCCGGAATGCACGGGATGCGGCACCTGCGCCGAAACCCGCTGCCCGATGAAGGCCATTACGCTCCAGGAAAGGGCAGCCGTCAACGAAGACCGCTGTATCGGGTGCGGCCTCTGCGTCACCACCTGTCCCACCGGCGCCATGACGCTGGTGAAAAGGCCGGCCCACGCCGAGCCGCCGCCCTCGCCGCAGGTCCTCTACGCCCTGAATGCGGCCCGCCGTACCGGAAAGTAAGCTCTCCGGAAAATGATAATTTCGGGAGGGACGTAGATATGCAATTCGAAGAACTGATGTGGGAACTGGAGGATGGCGTGGCCTGGGTCACCCTGAACCGCCCGCAGGTACGCAACGCCCTAAGCCTCAAGATGATCTCCGAACTGGGCCGGGCCGTGGAGCTGGCCGCGGACCCCGCGGTGCGGGTTCTGGTCATTACGGGGGCCGGAGGGGCTTTTTGTGCCGGCGGGGACCTGCGCGACATAGAAGCCCGCGTAGCCGGGGGCGGCACCTTCTACCCCTTCATGGCCACGGTCACCTGGGTGGTGCGTGCCCTGGTGAGCCTGCCCAAGCCCGTCATCGCGGCCGTGGACGGGCCGGCCATCGGCGCCGGCTGGAGCCTGGCCCTGGCCTGCGACCTGGTCATCGCCTCCGAGGACGCCTTTTTCTCCATGGCCTTCGTGCGCGTGGGGCTTACTCCTGACTTCGGCGCCCACTACTTCCTGCCGCGGCTGGCCGGCCTGCAGAGGGCCAAATACCTGGCCTTCACCGGGGAGCGCATCGGCGCCCGCGAGGCGGAGCGCATGGGCCTGGTCACCAGGGTGGTGGCGCGGGAGGCCCTGGCCGCAACGGTCAGGGAGCTGGCCGGGCGCCTAGCGGCCGGGCCGCCCCTGGCCCTGGCCCTCACCAAGTCCCTGCTGAACCGCAGTGCCGCGCTGGACCTGCCGTCCGTACTCGAGGAAGAGGCCATGGCCCAACCCCTGTGTCTCGCCACCGAAGACGGGCGCGAGGGACTGCGGGCCTTTCTGGAAAAGAGAGAGCCGGTTTTTAAAGGCCGTTAACGAGGGGAGGGCAAACCAATGGCCATCAGGACCAGGATCACCGAGATGCTGGGCATTGAATACCCCATCATCCAGGGCGGGATGCAGTGGCTTTCCCGGGCCGAGCTGGCGGCGGCCGTTTCCAACGCCGGCGGCCTCGGTATCATCACCGCGGCCACCCACCGCACCAGGGAAGACCTGAGGAACGAAATCCGCAAAACCCGCGAGCTCACCGACAGGCCCTTCGGGGTGAACATCTCCATGCTCCCCGAAGTAACGCCGCAAGACATGACCCAGGTGTACGTGGAAACGGTCATCGAGGAACGGGTACCGGTGGTGGAAACCTCCGGGCGCAGTCCCGAACCCTTCGCCAGATACCTCAAGGAAGCGGGGATCAAGCTGCTGCACAAGGTCCCTGCGGTGCGGTTCGCGAAAAAGGCCGAGAGCGTGGGGGCCGACGCGGTCATTATAGTGGGCTTTGAGTGCGGCGGGCATCCGGGCATGGACGACGTGACCACCCTCATCCTGGTACCCCGGGCCGTGGACGAAGTGTCCATCCCGGTCATCGCTGGCGGCGGCATCGCCGATGCCCGCGGTTTCGTGGCCGCCCTGGCACTGGGGGCCGAAGGGGTGGTGATGGGGACCCGCTTCGTGGCCACCACGGAGTGCATCGCGCACCCCAATTTCAAGGATTGGATGGTCCGCCACAAAGAAACCGATACGGTGCTCATCCTGCGCTCCATCCGCAACGCCCTGCGGGTCATGCGGAACGCCGCGGCCGAAAAGGTCCTGGCCATGGAGGAGCGGGGCGCCCCCCTTGAGGAACTCCTGACGGTCGTGGGAGGACAGGTGGGACTCAAGGCCCTCCTGGAGGGAGACCTGGAAGGCGGAACCTTCGCCGTGGGGCAGGCCATCGGGTTGATCCACGACGTCAAACCCGTGGCCGAGGTCATCCGGGAAATGGTGGAGGGGGCCGAAAAAATCCTCTCCCGCCTGCAGGGTGCCCTCGGCAAGCAGTAGCACGGGAGCGGGCGGATGGCCCGCCCGCCTTGCGGCCGGACGCCGGGCGCCCTCAGAGGTGCCCGGCGTCCAGCAAGGCCCTCACTCTGGCCGCCAGCTCCCCGGGCGTTGTGACGTGCGTGTGGCCGGTGCGCCGCTCGCGCACCTCTACCTCGCCCTGCTCCACGGCCCGGTTGCCCACCGTGACCCGCAAGGGGTAACCGATCAGATCCGCGTCCTTGAACTTCACCCCGGCCCGCTCCGGCCGGTCGTCCAACACGGCCTCCACGCCGGCGGCCACCAGGGCACGGTACAGGTCCTCGGCCAGGCCCGTCTGGGCCTCGTCCCGGCTGTTGACCGGCACCACCACCACGTGGTAGGGCGCGATGCTCGCGGGCCAGATGATGCCGTCCGCGTCGTGGTGCTGCTCCACGGCCGCGGCCATGGTGCGGCTGACCCCGATCCCGTAGCATCCCATGATGGCCGGGCGGGCCTCTCCCTTCTCGTCGAGGAAGGTGGCACCCAGGGCGCGGCTGTACTTGTCTCCCAGTTTGAAAATCTGTCCCACCTCGATGCCCCGGGCCTGCTCCAGGGGTTGTCCGCACCGGGGGCACGGCTCGCCGGCCTCCACCACCCTGATGTCGGCCACGATGGCGACCTGGAAATCGCGTCCCGGGTTGACGTTGACGTAGTGGGTGTCGGCGCGGTTGGCTCCCGCCACGCCGTTGCGCATTTGCAGGACCTCGGGGTCCGCCACCACCGTCACGCCCCCCAGCCCCACCGGTCCGGCAAAGCCCACCGGCGCCCCCGTGGCCCGGGCCACGGCCTCGGCCCCGGCCAGTTCCAGGCGTAACACGCCCAGGGCGTTCTGGAGCTTGACCTCGTTCAGCTGCCGGTCTCCCCGCACCAGCGCGGCCACCATGCCCTTCTCGGTCTCGTACAGCAGGGTCTTGATGATGCGGCGCGGTGACACGCCGAGATAACCCGCCACCTCCTCTACCGTGGTGCGCGCAGGCGTGGCCACCGCCTCCAGGGGCCGCGGCGGACCGGTGTCCTCCTCCGGGGCCGGCGTGGCCGGGGCGCGCTCCACGTTGGCGGCGTAGCCGCACCTCTCGCTGCTGCAGTACACCAGGAGCGCCTCGCCCGAGGCGGCCGTGACCATGAACTCGTGGCTGTCGTGCCCGCCGATGGCTCCGGTATCGGCCTCCACGACGCGATATTTCAGGCCACACCGGGCGAACACCCGGCTGTAGGCCTCGTACATTTTCCGGTAGCTTACCTCCAGCCCGGCCTCGTCCCGGTCGAAGGAATACAGGTCCTTCATGATGAACTCGCGGCCGCGCAACAGGCCGAAGCGGGGACGCCGCTCGTCCCGGTACTTGTTCTGGATTTGGTACAGGAGCAGGGGTAGCTGCCGGTAAGACTTGACCTCGTTGCGGAAGAGGTCCGTGATGATTTCCTCGTGGGTGGGCCCCAGGCAAAAGAGGCGCCCGTGCCGGTCCTGCAGGCGGAAGAGCTCCGGGCCGTAAACGTCCCAGCGGCCGGACTCCCGCCACAGTTCGGCCGGCTGTATGATGGGCAGCAACAACTCCTGGGCCCCCTGACGGTTCATTTCCTCCCGGATGATGGTCTCGATTTTTTCCAGTACGCGCCGGGCGAGGGGCAAAAAGGTGTAAACGCCGGCCGAGACCTTGCGGACGAACCCCGCCCGCACCAGCAACTGGTGGCTCACCACCTCCGCGTCGGACGGCACCTCGCGCAGGGTGGGAATCAACATGGCCGAAACCCTCATGCTTGTTCCTCCCGGATACGATCAATCTCTTGCAACAATTCCTCAAGGATGGCGTGCCCCGGCACGCGCCGCACCACGCGGCCCCGCCTGAAGATGACGCCGCTGCCGGCCGCCACCGCCACCCCCACGTCCGCCTCCCGGGCCTCCCCCGGCCCGTTGACGGCGCAGCCCATCACGGCCACCCGCAGGGGTACCTCCAAACCCTCCAGGCGCCCCTCCACTTCGGCGGCTATGGGCTCCAGGTCCACGGTGCAGCGGGCGCACGTGGGGCACGAAACCAACTCCACCCCGCGCTTCCGGAGGCCCAGGGCCTTTAGAATTTCAAAGGCCACCCGCACCTCGTGCTTCGGATGGGCGGTCAGCGAGACCCGCACCGTGTCCCCCAGCCCTTCGGCCAGAAGCGCCCCGATGCCCACCGCCGAGCGGATGCTGCCGCTCCGTAACGGCCCGGCCTCGGTCACGCCGATGTGGAAGGGGTAGTCGACCCGGGTGGCGAGCAGCCGGTAGGCGGCCAGCATTATGGGTACGCTGGAACTCTTCACCGAAACCTTGATGGCCGTGAAATCCATGTCCTCCAGCAATCTGATGTGGCCCAGGGCGCTTTCCACCAGGGCCTCGGGCGTGACACCGCCGTACTTGGACAGCAGCGACTTTTCCAGGGAGGCCGCATTAACCCCGATCCTGATGGGTACGCCGCGCTCCCGGGCGGCCCGCACCACGGCCTTCACCCGCTCCTTGCCGCCGATGTTCCCGGGGTTGAGGCGCAGGCCGTCCACGCCGGCCTCCAGGGCCGCCAGGGCCAGGCGATGGTCGAAGTGGATGTCGGCCACCACGGGCAGGGGGCTGCGCCGTTTGATCTCCTTGAGGGCACCCGCGGCCTCCCGGTCCGGCACGGCCACCCGCACGATTTCGCACCCTTCCGCGGCGAGTTCCTCGATCTGCGCCACAGTGGCGGCCACGTCCGCGGTGGGCGTCTTGGTCATGGACTGCACCACCACGGGGGCGCCGCCCCCGACCTGGACGCTGCCGATCCACACAGGGCGCGTCGCGCGCCGGGGCAGGTCACATGAGCCGGATGATGTCATGGTACGTGATCACCACCATCAGGAGCAGCAGCAACCCCAGGCCGATAAGGTGAATAAGGTTCTCCTTGGCCGGGTCCAGGGGGCGTCCCCGCACCCCTTCCCAGGCCAGAAACAGGATGCGGCTCCCGTCCAGGGCCGGGATGGGCAGCAGGTTGAAAAGGCCCAGGTTCACACTCAGAAAGGCCGCCAGCTGCACCAGGGAAAAGAAACCGAACTGGGCCGCCTGCCCGATCTCCCAGGCCACCCTCACGGGCCCGGCCAGGTCCACCGGGGCCTCCCTGGTGAACATCTTTCCCACAAAGGTGACGATCAGCGCCGTGAGCTTGCCGGTGTAATGCACGCCGCTGGCCAGTCCGGCCAGAACTCCCATGCGGTGAAACTCTATGGCCGGGGTAATGCCTATCTTCCCCTGCCCGTATTCGTCCGCCACCGGAACGAGGATGAACTCCCTGGTGCTTCCTTCGCGCTCCACCGTGAGCCTCAGCTCCCGGCCCGCCCTGGTCTGGACCTTCTGTACCAGTTCCTCCCAGGTGGTCACCGGCTGCCCGTTTACGGCCACGATGCGGTCCCCCGCCGCCAGACCCGCGGCCGCGGCCGGATAATCGGGCAGCACCTGGCGGATCACCGTGCTGGCCCGCGGGATCCCCTGGGCGATGAATACCACGGCCAGCAGCATCACGGCCAGCACGAAGTTCATCACCGGCCCGGCGGTTATGATGGCCACCCGCTGCCAGACGGGCTTGTACTGAAAGTTTAGCTCGGGCGGCACGCCCTGCTCCGTGGGGTCCATGCCGGCCATGCGCACGAACCCGCCCAGCGGCAGGAGCCTCAGGGCGTAAAGCGTGCCCCGCCAGGTCACGCCCACCACGCGGGGTCCGAAGCCGAGGCTGAACTCGTGTACCCCGACGCGCGCCATTTTGGCCAGGGCGAAATGGCCGAATTCGTGGACGAAAATCAGCAGGCCGAAAATTACCAGCGAAACCAGCAGGGTGCTCATGACGTCACCTTCGCAATCAGCGTTTCGGCCAGGCGGCGGGCCCAGCCGTCCGCGGCCATGATGTCCTCCAGGGTGGGATGGGATACCGTATGGTGCCGGTCCATCACGCGGGCCACGACCTCGGCTATCCCGGTGAAGGGGAGCCTGCGGCCCAGAAAGGCGGCCACCGCCACCTCGTTGGCCGCGTTCAGTACCGCGGGCAGCGTGCCCCCCGTCTTGCCGGCGTCTCTGGCCAGCCTCAAGGCCGGAAAGCGCTCCTCGTCCGGGGCTTCGAAGGTCAGGGCACCCAGGGCGACCAGGTCCGGTGCTTCGCACAAGGGCCCCCAGCGTTCCGGGTAGCTCAGGGCGTACTGAATGGGCAGGCGCATGTCGGGAACCCCCAGCTGTGCCAGCACGGCTCCGTCCCGGAAAACCACCAGCGAATGAACGATGCTCTGGGGGTGAATCACCACCCGGATCCGGTCATAGTCTATACCAAACAGCCAGTGGGCTTCAATAATTTCAAGGCCCTTGTTCATTAAGGTGGCCGAATCCACGGTAATTTTGGGGCCCATGCGCCAGTTGGGATGCCGGAGCGCCTCCTCGGGCGTGACCCCGGCCAGGGTGGTCCGGCTATAGGTGCGGAACGGCCCCCCGGAGGCCGTCAGGACGAGTTCCCGGACCTCCTCCCATCGGCTACCCTGCAGGCACTGCCAGATGGCGGAGTGCTCGCTGTCCACGGGCCGTAAAAGCCGCCCCGCCCGGCCCGCCAGGGCCGTCACCAGTTCGCCCCCGGCCACCAGAGTCTCCTTGTTGGCCAGAGCCACCTCTTTGCCCGCCTTCAGGGCGGCGAGGGTGGGCAGGAGTCCGGCCACACCGGTGACGGCGACGAGCACGATGTCTACCTCCGGCCAGGCGGCAACCCGGAGTAAGCCCTCTTCGCCCTCCAGGATGACCGGCCTCTCGGCCGGCGCCAGGACCGCCTCCAGTTCCCGGGCCCCGACCGTAGCCACCACGGCGGGTCGGAACTCGCGGACCTGCTCCGCCAGTAGCGCCACGTTACGACCGGCCGCCAGGCCCACCACCCGCAACCGGTCGGGGAAGGCCCGCGCCACCTCCAGGGCCTGCCGCCCCACCGAGCCGGTACTTCCCAGTATGGCCAGTCCCTTCACCGGGGACACCTCCATGCAAGCCGCGGGGTAAGGGCCCCCCGGTACGGGCCAGAGAAAGTGTCCGTTCGCGAAAGCAAGCGTGTTCGAACGATGGGGGCACGACCCGGGTCTCCTAAGACCTGGTACGCCACAGATCT